>Ga0209611_10000802_pt1 | contig 49882 bp, 35 predicted proteins | sample S1TSphgellanicum_3_FD_187693 | JGI IMG/M metagenome (GOLD analysis project Ga0209611, IMG submission 187693) | Host-associated microbial communities from peat moss isolated from Minnesota, USA - S1T2_Fc - Sphagnum magellanicum MG (SPAdes) (version 2) | ecosystem: Host-associated > Plants > Peat... | reverse complement strand
GCATCCCACATTTGGCACATTTGGGCCGGGGTTCATTGAGCCTCGGACATGCTAAGGCGGTGTGGTCTCCTCCTCTACAAATCTGGCACATTGTAGACATGCTGGAAGAGGACGATGTGACAGGTCTAGACACATTCCCCTTCATGAAATTGACAAGCGTATCATTGAGAGCATTCACTTGCTTCTCCATCATTGTCTCTGCAACTCCTTCCTCATGTTCTTCCTTTAGAGGTTCAAATGGAGTTTCGCCGAGCTCACCCAACACCCTCTCAAGCTCTGTGGCAGCACCCACCATCTCTTATATGTCAGTATATGTCCTAACAATGCACATTTTTCTAATCTCGGGTCTCAACTTACCCATGAATCTCTTCCTTTGTTCAGCATCAGGAATCTTTCCCCGCTGAAATAGCTTATCCAATCGCTCAAAATATTTCTGCACTCGCTCCTTGGGTTCCTGTTTGATGACGTCGAGCTTCATTCGAATGTCATCAGTGTCCACATGGCCATACTTCTGCAAAATCAGTGTTCTCAGCTCAAGCCAGTCGGCCAGCGCCAGTTGCAGCTTTCGGAACCACTCCCGAGCTCTGCCTCGCAAGTTGAGCTTGGTAATCTTGAAAAGTTTGTCCGCATTGAGGTCGCGCACCTCAGCCGCCATATTGAGCCGTTCAGCCCAATCGCTAACGTCTTCATGATCGCGCCCCCAGAACAACTCATCCATACCCTATGGGCTAGTCATCCTGAAGATGCGCAATGAGGACCAAGAAATTTACAAAGCTAATTACAGACAAAAATCTCTAGACAAAATGTACAAACTCAACAATTGCTCATTTGCTACAGTCCAACTCTGATTGCATAAACACAGACGTCGGACTACACACTGAACTTAGATTGAGCTCCTTCATGCACAAGTCTCAGAGGTTCAAAGTTTGAAGGAAGGGTAGAGAAATGTTGCTCATCCGTCGATTGCTGCTGGAATCGCCATTTCCCGTCCTAAGTCCGCCATACCCTCCAGCTAATCAGTCGAGATCTTGATCCGCTATGCTGCACGCGAAGTAGGCGATCCCCTTCCTGAAACATGTCTTCTACTCCAGGTATGTACAACCTCACAAAATGGTTCGGCGACACCTCCGATCTAGGAATCCATATGTCCCCCAGCCTTGGGACACTGCATTGCCTTTCTGCAAGTTCAGGAGCGACCCTACGCAAGGTAGGAGGTGAAGTAGAAGTTGTCCTGAAGTTCTGAGGTGCATGCCCACCCCCTTGCGCCATCTGTCACTCTCACCCAGACCCGTGCACTAGTGTAGAATCCACCGTGGGACACTTCCACAGCGATGTCCCCTACCCGAGCTTGGTCAGGGTTTATACCCATAATCCTAACTATTCCAAAACCCAGAAAACGTAAGATCATGGCCCCCCTTTGTGGCCCGTCCTGAATAGTCCAGAAATTGAACCTACGAACCAGGTTCAGTTCACGATTCTCCTGTGTCAAGAGCTCCTCAGGAATCTTTTCTCCACTAGGTGAAGACATTATTCTTACGTCTCATATTACCTTGATTGTCACAAGCTCTATACTGGCCTCAACTACACAACCCGCTCTGATACCAAAAAGAAGGGGTCTTGTGCGAACAGACAATGCATACACCAACTGATGTGGACCCTGGCATCTAAGTTCTATAATTCAGTTTCACACCCGCGGACAGCTTTCCATTCCCAAAACTCAAACTGCTTCCTCCTCTCCCTAATTCCTCTTGTCTATCACTGCAACAGGAGTTCAACTTTACTTCAGACGCAGCGGAAGAAAAATCTCAGCACAACTAAGTTCTCTACTATCCAACTCCTGCCTCTCTCCTCCATACTGTCCGTTACTAAAAACCGGTCCTTCCTATCCTCCTCATCATGCATCGTTAGCTTCGTCCAGAAGTTTCGGCCATTCTCCATAATTGCATCGCCGACCCTAGCCATAATTCGGAGTCGCCACACAGGCTCCATACCCATTCAGTGCAGCCGCCATGCAAACCTCTCAGTACACCACCCCTCTCCCAAATCAACAAAGCTTCCCATGTGGAAGTAAAATAATTAGCATCCGTCATGGAAACAAACGGCTCAATTAACCAACAGCCCACTTCCCTGATCAGTGACACCCAGAAGTTAATGTAACCTAATTTAGGGTTACAGTACCACATAAGACAAAAAGGGCCTAGTCCTTTCTGTAATCCTTTTTCACCCTATATTTTGATCCCCATAAAAAATAAAGGAATCAAAAGTTGTCAAATATTTCAAAAGGATTATATTTTAAACCATTATAATTTTAGATTCCGTCATAATCATTTATAAACATGCTTTTACATGGTAAAAAAGGACTAGATAAAAAAGACAAAAGGGTGACGTTGTGACAGGGTTTTGGTACACCTTAAAGAATTTGGACCTTTCTATATTAACCCAATGGTGTGGACTCCTTCCTAAATTGCATAGGTATAGGGTTCAATTCTTGAAAAATATGCCTCTTGAAAAATATTTAATCCCCAACATCAATTATAAGTATGGTATTTGTGGCCCCTTGTTTTAGGTTTTTAAAAACATGCAATTGAAATTATTTTAAAGCATATATTTGTTATAAAATTTTCAATGCAATCAAGGGGCACCTTACCTATGTAATTCTTCTTTTTGTTGTTTGCAAGGTGTTTTGAAAAATTGAAAACTTGCTTCATTAAGAATTCCATTTTCTAAAACATTCTTTTTGGGGTTTTTTCCCATGATATAACACATTCCCACCCTTGCAAACAAGAAAGAAAAGAAAGGGAGCAAAATGACCCAACTAATACACACAACACACCAACAAGGAAATAATAGAAGAAAAGGAAAACCACTAGTAGAAATCAGCCAAAATGTAACCACTCCATTTACGACTACATGCGACTTGTAATCATTTGCGACTAGATTTGGGAATACTTGCAACTACACAACCAACTTTCAATTATTTTGGTCATTTTCTTAACTATGATGCAACTATTAAAAATTTCATCCTATTAGTTGCATCAATTTTACATTTATTTTCATCCATTAATAGGTTGATATGTCCCATTAGTTGCAATAGTCACCAAATTAGTTGCATCCTAAAGGTATTCTACAATGACATAAGGGTGTATTTTAATGTATGTACTAAAATTATATATATATAATATGCATATGTATGTATATTATTCATATAATGAATTTCAAAATGAATATTTGAACTTTGAATTTTTTTATTCAAATTTGAAAATTATGTCAACTCTGAAAATTGTTATTTTAATTTTAAAAAAAGAATAATAGAATTTGAAATGTGATATTTGAATTTGAATATGATATTTTCAATTTAAATTCAAAAAAACTTATTTGATCTAAAAATTGATTTTGAATTTTAAATTAATATTTTCGAATCCAAAAATTAGTATTTCAATTCAGAAAAATATTAATTGATTAGAAAATAAACATTTTGATTTTGAATATTTTTATATGAATATGAAAATTTGTATTTCAGCTCTGAAAATTTTGCATTTAAATTTTAAATAATCATTTGATTCAAACTTGAAATTTAAATTCCAAATTATTATTTTGTAAAATCAAAACTTCAAGTCTGAAAATTAGTACTTGAGTCTAAAATTGGACATTTCAATTTTGAATATTGTTATTTGAATCCAAAAACTGACATTTCAATTCTGAAAATTGTTATTTAAATTCAAAAAACTTATTTGATCTAAAAATTGATATTTGAATTCTAAATTATCATTACAGTTTTAAAAACTTTATTGAGTCTAAAAATCGACAACTTGATTTTAAATGTTTTTATTTGAACTTGAAATTTGAATTTTGAAGTTTTTAATTTAAATTTTAAGAAAATATTTACTTGAAAATTGAAATTTTAGGTCCAAATTATTATTTTGGATTCTCAAAATTAATAATTCAATTCAAAAAATTATTAATTGAGTCTTAAAATGGACATTTTAATTTTGAATATTATTATTTGAATCTGAAAATTGACATTTCAATTCTGAAATTTGTTATTTAACTTCAAAAAACTTATTTGATCTAAAATTGATATTTGAATTCCGAATTACTATTTTGGAATCTTAAATTTATATTATAATTCAAAACATTATTGATTGAGTTTCAAAGGTTTTTTCTACTAATGTTATCCATAATAAATCACTTTTATAAATTATTATAAATTATTATGTTTATTAAATCTAATTATTGTTATAACATAAATTTGTATATTATATAATTTATATTCTTATATTAGAAGAAATTAATTAATGTAAATAATGTGACATTACTTCCAAATCATTGTAATTATTTCAGATAAGAATTAATTAGTATGTGCATAATTATTTTCTAATTGAACATAATTATTCGCGCTTTTTAATTTATAACTCTAAACCTGAATTAAAAATTTTGAAAATTACAATGTAGTTAAATAATTATTTTACTGATTGTAATTTCACGAATTATTATATAATAATATTATCTAAAAACATTCTGTAATTAATCATCTATGATAAATATTTTATAGTAATTTTACAGTAATTATGAAAATTAATGTTATGTTTGACAAATTATTTTATTTATAGCTAATTATTACCAAGATAAAATAATTATTTGACCTATAATAATTTTTACAACAATAAATGTAAATATACTATAAGTAATGTAATTAGTTGAATAATAATTTTTTAAAAAATCATGTAAGAATTTACTTTTTAATAACAATTGTTAATTCATTACTTATAATTTTGAAATAAATATTTTAAAATTTTAACTTTGAAATTATAGTCATTAAATTAATTTTACATTGATTATATTATATATAATTCAATCAGATTCTTAAAAATAATAAAATAATTTTAAATTTTTTATTTATTTTATTATTTATGAGGTATGTATTAATAACTTGTGAGTAACTAAAAAGCTAGTTTGTTAAATATTAAAAAGTTATTGCTTATTTAAGTAATTGATAATGAATACTGAATATTTGTAGTGTATAATTTATAATTTAAATATATGTAAATTTAATCATTATTAATTAAATAATTATCTAATATTTGAATTGTTTAGAAATTTGAAAACTAAGAAAGTAAAGCATGGAGAAAGTTTTGGAATTACAACTTAGTTTGTAAGGAAGTTGCAACTTCAAAACTTATCCCATATTATTTGTTCTTCATTCTTACTTTGAACATTATATAAACAAGGGGGTGTGCCCATCCAATTTCACATTATGAAATTAATGCACGTGAGACGAGCTAATCAAAAGGCTCAACCCAAAACAAAAAAATAAATAATGCACAATTCTAAAGTACTTAGCTCCCTAACCTACTTATCTATTTAGTCAGGTAGGTACTTAGTTTGACCTAGCCATCTAGGTCAGCCTATGTACCTACCTACCTAAGTATGTACCTATATGAATAGGTATTTAACCTAGGAAGGTAGAACCTACCTACTTACTTTTTGACCTAAGTAGGTAGGTAGGTAGGTAGCCTAACATTGTAGGCACCTATTTATATACCTACCTAGGTACCTACCAACCTAATATTAATTTTTTTATTACATTGAAATTGTAATACCACATGGCATATTTACATTGGGCCACATGTCATAATGTAAGATCATCCAAATATTTGAATTGAACGTCCTAGATTATTTCAAAATAATAATAATTTATAATGTATATTTTAAATAATCAAATATTAAGACACGTGGTAGCACATGATTTGCCCTCAATTGTGACCAAAATAGTTGCATCTTAGTCATATGTGACAATACCTATACAATGGAGTCAAAGGATGAAATGTATTTGTTGACTTTTTCTTTCATACAATACCTTTTGTGATTTGTGACTAGTTTATCACATGCGACTTGTCTTAGGCGACTAAAAGGATTTTAGTTGGAAAATGTCTCTTGCAACTAAAATTTAGTCACAAAGACTAGTTGAAAATACATGTTTTTCTTCTAGTGTTACTTTTCATCACTAAGTTTAGCCACTAAGTTTAGTTATTATGTTAAGTCATTAAATTTAGCCATTACTTTAAATCACTAAATTTAACTAGTAAGTTTAACCATTATTTTAAATCATTGAGTTTAGCCATTAATTTTAGCCATTACTTTAAATCACTAAATTTAGCCACTAAGTTTAACCATTACTTTAAACCATTAAGTTTAGCCGTTGGGTTTAACTATTATTTTAAGTCAAGTTTAGCCATTACTTGGAGTCATTAAGTTTAACCACTAAGTTTAGCCATTACTTTAAATCATTGAGTTTAGCCATTACTTTAAGTCACTGAGTTTAGCCACTAGGTTTAACCATTACTTTAAGTCACTGAGTTTAGCCACTAGGTTTAGTCATTATTTTAACTCATTGAGTTTAGCCACTAGATTTAACCATTACTTTAAATCACTTAGTTTAGCCAATAGTTTAATTAAGTCACTAAGTTTAACCATTAAGTTTAGTTAATAATTTGATTAAGTCAATAGTTTAATTAAGTCACTAAGTTTAACCGTTAGGTTTAGCTATTACTTTAAATCATTGAGTTTAACCATTAGGTTTAACCATTAATTTAAATCACTAAGTTTAACCACTAGTGGTCACCTAGGTTTAACCATTTGTTTAATGATGTGAAATGAACATGTGAAATAAAAAACTTGATAAAAATTAAACACTTTTGATGGTGTAATCCATTGGTACGGACTTGGTTTATCATTGGGAAGGTTTGGGGTTCAATTTTTTATACCCACAACCTATGTGCATGTTGAAAAGGTTAAGGTAGGTAGGTTAGACTATAAGGTAGTTAGGTTAGGTAGGCTAAGCTAGGCTAGCAGCTACTTACCTAAATACCTTTTTTCGACCTACCTAAACCTATTTACTACCTACCTACCTACCTACTTATCTATTATTAAAAAAAATAATAATCCAATTTTTTTTAAAAATTAAGTATAAAATTGACTGATTCAAATGGTCCATTATCCACTAGTTAAATAGTCGGTCAAATAATTAATCACTCCGCTAGTGGACTTGGTGTTTTACATTGATGGACTTTACCTCTTTCTTCCCAACAATAGGGTATAGGTCTAAATCCCAATGAATTCAACAAGCCATGTCTATTATCTTTTTTCAAAATGGAACAAAATAGTTGAGAGTAGAGACCTTGTATAAAAAATTCACATCACAACAAATGAACATGTTACTAATAATGTATGCAAAAAAACTTGCAAATTAAATACTCAATTTTTGAATAATTAAAATGTGGTTTGCATTAGAATATAATAATTTTCTAATATGAGTAATAACAACCACAAACTTGTTGGATTTAATGACAATTAAATTTTATACAAAGAATGCCATGATATATTCCATAAACATAAATCATAACAATGTACTTATCAATTTTTCACATTCTCTTCTTACATTCCTATAGTGATGTCCTCAATTACCTAACCCTTTTGTAAAATACATTTGCAAACCTTGCATCAATTTTTCAATGTGTTATTAGAATAGTTGTTTCATAGTAATGTTGTTAGAAAGGTTGAAATATCTTTTGTTAAAAGATTTTTGTATTATATAGATAATTATTATATCTAACCACTAGAATATCTATCACTTCTATTTTGTTGACAAGTTCATGTTTTAGTTATGTTTAACTTGTCTCCCATTACAATGGCCACAAATGATGTGGCGGAATATTTTAATACTTTGTTAGCAGTGTAGAATATGCTTTTGATGTCAAAGAATATTTTACCACATTGGACATGTTTGAAACCAGGTGGCAAGATTCTCAAAAATGCGTCAAAAACATTTTTTTGCTTCAACACATGGGGCACCAACCTTGGTAAATTCTATGTTTGATTGATCAAAAATGTTATTGTCAAGTGTCCATGTGGTAAATCCATGTGGAAGTGATGACATGTGAGTTTTTGTTGATGTGGTGGAATATAAATGGAATATCTTTTTTGCTCTTGTTCATAGGTTCATGCTCTCACTCACATGCTTACCAAATAACAATCCCCTTGCAAAAGCAATCATTCATAGCCCTTTACAAAATAGTCATTCAAAGCCCTTTGCAAAACAATCATTAATAGGGCCACAATCAATAGCCTTGAAACATGCTTTCACAACCTTGATCAAGCATTTCTAGAAATGGATCAAAACACTAGTAGAAATTGGTCAAAATGTAACTGGTTTATTTGTCATTTGTGATTATGTTTCAACAATTTTGCAACTATTTTTTGTTTTCGGGTGAAAGTAGGAAAAAAAGAGCTAAGCAATGTGGACAATCCTTAAAAACTATTTTTTTGAAAATTTGAAAACTCACCAGGGGAACACTATATATATAACAAGATGTTTTATTTTTGAAATAAGTTCTTATACTTTCAAAGTTGTAACTACAAAATTTTCATGAAAATTCACCATGTTTCAAAAGTCCTTGGAAAGGACTTTAACCTTGGCACAACTAGTTTGTTTTTTCATGCTTTCACCCTTTGGTCATATTTGCAACTACATTTCAATTACTTTATGACTATTTTGGTTTTCATCCTTCCATGTGAACAACACTTAGCTTGATTTTCATCTAAGAAGAATAACTTATGGTTCATTAGTTGCAAATGTGACCAATTTAGTCACAACCTTATGAATATACAAAGGTGTAGGGTATACTAGGATTTTAACATGTATACTTTGAATATATATCAACGACCATATTACATGTGTATTCAAGGATTATTATTAACATTCAAGGGCCTTGATATTATGGTTACATTAGGTTTATATTTTGAATATATTAAAGTTCCACATAAGATATTTACTAAATATATTGCAACCATATTATAAGTTATATACTTTTATTAATTACCTTAATTATAATAAAAAAATTAATCTCCAACATTATCTTTGATTAAAATTAAGAAATACTATTATTTCATTACATGATGATGATGATGATGATGACGACATTAGTATGATAGAACAAAATATATATATATATATATATATATGTAATATTTAGTAATGAAATCTAGTAAAATATTATATAAATGAAAGAATGGATTTCAAGGGACTAAATATATATATTAAAAATTAAAATTTTATTTTAATAGTTCACAAATAGCTATTACAAGTGAAATAATAATATGAATAATAAAAATAAAATAGCTAACCTTGGCTACCACCTAGTTATAATAATAATTTAATTAATGTTATTATTATTCTTAAATTAATATTTATGTATTTATTATTACCTATAAAAATGAGAAATAATGGAAATAATTATAATATTTAGTATTAACTTTAGGCTAGTTACTAGTTATATTATTAGAGTTAAAATCTTAATACTTCATATTTATGATTAATAATTAATAATTATTGATAATCAATAATCCAATTATTAGTTAACTAAATTATTTCATATATCATTATAGCTAATATCTTATTAAAATTAAATATTCATTATTTTTTTCTAACTCTAGTATATCTAGTAGTATTTATTAATAAATTAATAAATTATATAATTTTGTAATTAACAATGATTGATTACTAATATTATATAATTAATTAGTTGGTTAGTTAGTTAAGTTATTAGTTAACTAATTAGCTAGTTAAGTAGTCATTTACCTACCTAAGTATATAGTTTACAAAATTTAAAATGAAAAAAATGGGATAAAAATTTTAATTGCAAAGAATTTGCAATTAAAAATTTTTAGTCGCAAACTTCTTGCAACTAAAATGTTTATCCCATATGTTTTAGCTTTCATTCTCATTTTGAAAAGTATACAAACAAAGAGTTTTGTTTTCCATTTTTTTATTAAAAACCATGGGCATATGGGATGAGCCAATAAAAAATGTTTAACCCAAATTTTTTTTAAAAATTCATGTACTTACACTTGCCTTACCTACCTTGTTAACCTACCTACCTAAGTAAGTATTTAGCCTAGGTAAGTAAGTAGGTCTTAACTAGATAAGTGTTTAAACTAATTAGATGGGAATGTTGATTCTACCTACCTACTTATCTACCTATGTAATATAGGTAAGCCTAGGTAGGTAGGTACATACTTACTTACCTACTTATCTAACTACTTCAACCTACATACCTAAATATTGATTTAAATTTATTTTGGACAAATCCAATTGATATGCCACATGGCAAATTCTATTACACCATGTGTCACAATTAAAAACCATTCAAGAATAAAACTAGACATCTTAGTCAAAATTATAATAAAAATATTTTAAAATATTAAAAGTTGGGGCACGTTGCAAAACATCATTGTTCCCATTGTTCATTAAAATAATTGCATCGTAGTCATAAGTGGCAATACGTATATGGGTAGTCAAAGGATGAAGGTGTATTTTGTTGGCTTTTTCTTTCATAAAAAGTTCCTTGTTTGTGACTAGTGTCACATGTGACTTGTCTTTGATGTGACTATTAAAATTTTAGTTGCAAATGTCACTTGTGATTAAACCTGAGTCCCAAGGGCCAGTTGCAAAATGACCATTTTCTACTAGTGAAACATTTAATCTAGCTTCTTCGTATTAACTAAATCAAAGACATGACTAGTTGAAAATCCTTGAGGAAATTAGACTTGAATAAACATTCACAAGCCTTATGCCTTTTGTGGAAAATAGAATTAAAGGTTTGAAACATTTGATTCAATAAATTGAACTAGCAGTATTGCTACTGGTTTGAATCTTTTGAATAACAAATATTAGTTTGAAGCCTTAACAAGGACTAGTTGAGTCAGTCATTTAGTTTAGTTTGTTAATTCAACAACTATTCATCGATTCAATGTTAGACATGTTAGTTTGAATATTTTCTAGTGTTAGATTAACTAGTTTGAATAAATTAATTGATTGAGTATATATATTAACTAATTAATTAATTTAGTCCTTGTCAACATTAGATTAAGTAGGCAGCTTAGTTTGAATCTTGGGAAAGATTAACTTAAATAGTCAACAAGGTTTAATCCTTACAAAAAACCAACTAAGTAATCAATTGTTTTCATTACTTGGAAAAACTAAATGAACTACTCAATAGTAGTTTAATCCTTATAGACAACCAACAAAGCAATAAGGTTGGTTTGAGTATTTGCAAAAACCAAATTGATCACTCGATAATGGTTTAGTTTTTATAGACAACCAACTAAATAATTAGACTAATTTGAGTTCTTGGAAAAACCAAATTAAACATTCAATATTGGTTGGATAGTCCTTGTAAACAATCAACTAAACAATTAGATTGGTTTGAAAACATATAAAAACCAAATTAACCACTTGATAGTGGTTTAGTTTTTATAGACAACCAACAAAGCAATCAAATTGGTTTGAGTACTTGGAAAAACCAAATGAACCACTGAATAGTGGTTTAGTCCTTACTGAAAACCAACTAAGCAGTCAAATTGGTTTGAATCTTTGAAAAAACCAAACGAAGCACTTAATAGCCATTTAATCTTTACAAAAAGGAAATTAAATAGTTAAATTGGTTTGAGTCATTGGAAAAGCAAACTAAGGATTCAATAGTGGTTTAATCCTTAGAAAAAAAAACTAAATAATCATACTAGTTTGAGTCCTCACACATACAAAACTAATCATTCAACCCAATTCTTTATGGAAACAAGATTAACCACTTAGATTGGTTTGGGTCCTCGCATGGGAAAACAAAATAAAGCAATCATGTAGATTGGTGAGAATTCTTATTGAAACAAAACAAAGCATTGAAATTAATTTGACTCATTGCTAAAATAAATAAAAACCACTTGAAAAGATTGGTACAATCCTTTCAAAATAAAAATGTGAAAACTTAAGAGTTCAAACATGAATCATATTGTTTTTAGCTTGCAAGAAGCCTAAAAATTTAAGAGTGCAACATGCACTTCAAAGATTTCAATAAAATCCTTATAGCACATGTTGTTGGACTATGTAACTAGAACTCATTCAAGTTACATGCATGAACTATAGGTGTATAATGCCAAATGGTTTTTTATCTCTTAGATTTGCCCTCACTAAACACCCATGAATTGACACCAAATTAAACACAAAGACGAATTGTTACATTATGAATTTGACACCATGGATTCACAGAAGATTTAAAAGTGAAAATACACCACTTGTTAAACAAACCCTTTTTGAACTTGGCATACCTAAACTTAAATTGTTGGACTCCTAACTATTTTGGATGTAATAATAGACTAACTTGATTTTAGTAAACTCCTTAACATTTGTAAACAAAGAAAATATCTATGAATACTTGATCAACAAGATGCATATAAGTAATGAAAGTTTGTAGAAAACATGACGCATGATAAGAGCTTTTAAAGTGACCAATGATGGGTAGATGCAAGCTACAATGGCTCACTTTTTGTGTCCTTATGGACTTTCTATAGAGTGTACTCTATTCAAATGCCACAAATGCATGGTAAAATCATCAATTTGACAAAAATATTTTTGGATTAAAATTGCCAACTTGAATTAGAATATTTATTTAAGGGTGAAATTCAATAAACATACACCAATCATATAGTAATGGACTTTAATTTAGTGGACATATGGATTAGAATCTAGGTTCTGCATTAACATTCAAATGCATTTTTAGTTATGATTTCATCTCAATATTTTTTTATAAGGATTCAATATATGATACATGATGGGAAAAAAAATATGGATTGAAAAAAACTACAACAAAAACTTTAATCAACAAATAACTATGGACTTTTGAATGACCAAATTTGGACCTTATTTTCAAAAGTCCCAATTTTGGTCATTTTTTGTTGGATTGATATTTTTTTCCCCTAGCATGTATGTTAAAGAGCTTTTTAGATGGGTACCCTTTCATATGGACTTTATTAATTGATTAATCACCACATAACTTGCCCATTCAACATTGGTTTTTAATGTTTTTTTTTTCATTCTTGTGTTAAATATGGACTTTATATGGATTTTTTAGGCTGGGACTCTTGCTACTTTTGAGCCACCTTAACTTGCATCTACCCTAATGTACAAGCATTAGATACCCTTTTACTTCTGATGTTTGAAGGTAATGTGTAGAATGGAGTTTAAATTCTTGATTCCTGTCCTCCTTTATATGAAATCCTTTTGGTTGGGTGAAATGGTGGTCTTTTGAACCCATTAATCACTCACCAAATTATGTCCTTGTTGCTTCTAAAATCCTATCAAATCTAGGTGTTCTTTTGTGGTTGAGCCAAAAAAAATCTTGTAAGGTATCAAGTTGGGCATGCCTTAAGATTGCATTTGGAATGTTCCATCTATCAACTCCATGCACTTTAGCTATGACTATGTTGTTGGAAATGAACTATGATGATGCCAATTTGCATACAATATCTTTAACCATGACCAACTTGGATTTTCTAGGACCTACCAAATGTGTGGATATGCATGTTTTCATACTTTGCAACACATCATATTTTTTCTTTGTAGCCCTTAAGTTAGTTAAATAAGGAAAGACCATATCTTTGAAGATTGAATGACCTAGAAATTTGTCAAAAATCTCATGTTGAATATTAATCCTAGGAGCATCTCTTAGTTAACCAACAATGAATAATGCCATTTTTTTGCAACATTTGTAGAAAATTTCTAAACTTCTTTACTACTAGAATCCATGTTGCATGTAAGTGAATTGGATTTAATGCAATGATCCATCTCTGACTTCACACAAGCCATTTCAACAACCTCCGTTTTTAATTCTACCTCTTTCATTATTGTTTGAGTTGTTTTTTTTAGCTCTACATCTCTTCACTTGTTCCTAAGTGTTAGCTTTTCTTTTCTCCATGGTAGATTAACAATGAGTATCATTGACTTTTGATGTGTGAATGCCCTTGACTGATGTTGTGTTCATTTGCTCCATGCATTAGATTATACTTAGGGCAATATGGGCATATTCACAATTAGTGTACCACTTTTTGACCATACAACTCAAGGACTTTGTTTTTGTTATTATCTAAATATAGAATTTATATGGAATAAATTTAAATGAAAAATATTGGATAATTTAAATTATGATTATTTTCATGGTGGTGGTGATTTTTCACATGCGTATGTAATTATGCATAAATGTTTTGGCAAAAACACCAAAAAATGCAAAAAATGAATACATAAGTTTTTATATACAATTTGGGTCCAAATTCTTTAATGTGTACCACTAAGGACAAAAAAGACCTAGTCTTTAATGGAGTCCTTTTTTGTCCTATATTTTGATGCCCATCAATATTAATGAATCAAAATGTTGCCAATATTTTATAAGTACCATATTTTAAACCACAACAATTTTAGATTCCATCATTTTCATCCATTTTGTGTCTTTACATGGTCAAATAGGACTATGTAAAGGAGTATAAAAAGGTGACAATGTGATAATATTTTAATATTCCTTAAAAGAATTTGGACCCACTTAACATTTTTTTTGCATGAAATTTTCCTTCACATTTTGTTGACACTTGGGGCCACAAATTCTAAGCCTAGTGAATACAAGAAAATCAACCAAATGGGGGAAAAAAAAATCATTTCCTTGTTACCCTTTCAAAATGGATTTTGTAGCCTTCAAAATTCTTATATTATATGTTATTTAATCAAATGCATTACATGAACATTGCCAAACATAGATATATGCATTACTTATCCATGAAAGAAAATTGAAGTCAATTGCATTATTTAATACATTCCATTTGATTCCTTTAAAATGAAAATTGCAATTAAAACAAAGACTCAAAAACTGGTATAGTTTGACTTTACATAATTTGAATTGGATGGTCCATTTGTAAACAACACTTCCTTCCCTTGCATTTCAAGTTGAATAGCAATTGTGAATTTGGAAGACTTAGACTTTGAACCAAGAATTGAAGAGGATTCTAGAGGGGGATCATACCAAGCGGGACACTAAAGAGATCTAGTGTCAAATAATTACTTGACAATTCTTTCATGTAATTTTAGCAACCTAGCTAATCTAGCTAGAATGTTATGGCGATGTAGTGTTGAAGGTGCTGGTTCAATAACAATAGGTGGGAGGTGCTTCAAACTTTCTAGAGGTGTGAGAAAAACATCTTCATTAGAATCCTCTACTTCTTGTTCCTTTAGGATGAGTGTCTTGTTTAGTGTTTCTTAAATGATAGCATCAACCTTTTTTGCATGAGTTTTCCTTCACCCCATGTTTATGTTTGAATTTGCAAGCTCCAAAACCAACATTAGCCACAAAATGCCCATGGAAAAGCTTAATGTTGCCACAACCAAGCCCAACTTTTGAAAAAAATTCAAACACAACTTAATTTCACTTCACTCAACCTTGCCAAATTCAAAGGCCTTGCCATTCATCTTCCATGAAACGGGAAATTCGGAATTCAAAAGCATGTTATTGTAGCTTGAGACTCAAAGAACAAGTGTATGTGTGATGATGAACACTAGACACAAAACCTTAGTGTGGACCTAGCACTAACTTAGTTTTGACCTAACAATTTAATGGGAAACATTTCTTCACTTGGTCTATAGTTTAGACCCATTAAGTTTTTTTTTTCCCTCAAGGTGATGAGAGTAGATGGTTTGGATGCATATCTACCACAATCATGCATGATCTAAGGTTTAGATGCCCTTACATATTTTCCTTTTCAAGATGATGAAAAAACTAACAATATTGATGTAAAGCATGAAAAATATCAAGGTTTCACATTTTTTTTATTAATATTTATACCTTTTAAAAATATATATATTCAAGATAACAACCATAGATGGTATGGATGCAATGAACCACCTTTGTGAACACAATTGGCAAAGTTATACTTTAAACTCCAGTTTCAATGTACAAAATATTTCTAAAATACTATTTGTACCCGTTTTAAAAAAATGCAGATCTTAAATATGTATATGGCATAATATTCTTCAATTTACACACACACACACACACACACTTAAAATGCAAACTATATACATTATAAGGATGACAATTTTTAATATTTCATTTATGTACAAAAAATGGATTCATCTTCAAATTGTTTATTTGTAATTTATTATTTCCATTTTAAAGTAATAAATTTTGGAAAAATGGATCTAAGATTATTTACAAGCATGCAACTTGATAGTTTTAACATATGTTATATTGAATGTATATGTACATTACACCCCAAAAAAATTAAATCATTTTTTTTCCCTTTGTAATATTCAATTAACCACTCATTAAAGACATAAAACAGTCGTTATGGAGACTTTAAAGTGCTTTTGCACTAAATGTTTTTTCAAAGAATAACTTCATATTTTGGGGTTTAACAACTTAATATGTAACAATCATGTCAATGTAAACAAAATGTTGGTTTTGTTATTGGATTAATTTTGAAATCTTAATACTTGAAAAACTAAATAATTGTTACATTGCAAGTGGTTCCTTTTAGCAAAAACGCACTCTTCGAAGATGTTAGCTTGAAACTGATAATTTGGACAAACTACTTTTTGTGAACAAGATTCTATCTGTGTGTTTGGGGGTCTATTTTATGCTTTTATTTATTTTTCAAAGTTGGATTATGTCTACCTTTGTGTTTCCAAGGGTCTATTTTATACTAATGTTTGTCTTTGTGTTTAGGAGTCTATTTACTACTTTTATTAAAGTTGATTTATGTATGTATTTTAGGGATGTCTTTGGGGATTTTCTATTTGCTTGTATTTTTGCTTTTCTTTTGAAAGCTTGTCATCTTTTAGGGGAGTTGGGATAGGGGCAATCAAATGTTAAGCCCTTCTACTTTATGGAGCATATGAAACATGTACATGAAATGAACATGGAATTGTTGGATACGAAATAATCAAATATAACCAAAAAAAGTCATTCTGATTTAGATGATTAGGGTTCACATTAAGATTGTTTATTTCGGTTCAGTTTAGAAAAAAAAACCAATGCCTATATCCATGGTTTCAAATTGTTTTGAATTTTTTTCTATTAATGAATTGGTTTCCTTTTTCTTCTATTGTTGCTCCTTCATTGCAAATTATTAACTATACCATGTTTTTGTTCATCTCAAGAATTGGTTCATCTCAAGAATTGGGATAACTTAAAAAACCTAATAAGATATTGGTTAAGGTTTTTTTTTGTTAAAGATGTGGGATTGTTTATCTACCTTTCAATATATCCAAACCCCCACCATGCCTCACAAGCGTGTTTTTGAAACATTTCACAAACCCAAACCCAACTTGTTCTTTGAAATTTCCAAATTTCATAAACCTAGACCCATATTGTTTTATAAGGAAAAACAATCTCAAACCCAAACCCAACTAATATCAAAAATATTTAGATACCAACCTCACATTGGTAATTATAGCTTATGCTAAACCACTTTAGGTTACAAGTATGGTTCCAAAAGCATAAATGGTTTCATTAATAATTGTCCATGTTTGCAATGTATCTATAACTTCTAATAAATTGGAAGACATTATCATCAAAGTGAAAATTGTATTATCTATTTCCTATTTTGAAAATGTGATTTACTTATAATTTAAATAAAGGTGAGATTCATATGGTATTTTTTATTTTCATCTAGTTTTTCAATTATAGTTTTTAATTTATCATCCCATAGGGAATTTGTTATGAGTTCATCACATGAAAGTAACTTTATCACCACATGACATTCAATAATGGTAAGCATGATAACCATTGCTTGAGTATTTACCCTTCCATTTTTGGCATTTGTCTTTTTATCACTTTTTTCATCAATTTATTATTGGTCAGATTCTATTATAGGAAAAGTATTAGTTTATAATCACTTTAGAGTTAGTAGTTTCTTGAGATATGAACTATAATGACTCTTCAGGATAGATGTGAAGAAGTTGGGGTTTGAACAATTGTGACTTTCAAAGGTCTGTCCTAAAGTATGTAAATTTTGAGCTCGGGGGAAAATAATCTTCTTTTTCATAAGAGATGTTTCTATGGTTGGGAGGTGAGCTCCACTGTATTAAATTCTCTTTGCTATTTCTAACATGGTATTAGAGCCATATTAGATCGACGACGAAAGAATAGCAAAGAGAAATGGTCATAGGATCAAATTTAATGAAATTAAAAAATTCATTGACATGAATCATTGAGAGTAGTTTTTCATGTCATCTTGACCTTCCTTTGGTGGAGGTAATCAAGGGCCTAACCATACCACATTAGAAGCTCAAGTGGAAGATAGGTTTGATGGATCAAACTATCACACTTGGAAATTCAGAATGGAGATGATTCTCCTAGACAAAGATTTGTGGTTAGTTGTTGATGGGACAAGTGTAAGACCTGGTACCACCAATGGTCAAATTGCATGGGATAGAAGAGATCAAAGGGCTAGAGCAAGTCAAGTATAACTAGTCTTAGAGACAACCAAATGCACTTGGTGATTAATGTTAAAACCCCAAAGGAGGTGTGGGATAAATTGGCCACAATATTTGAAACCAAAGACACCACATCAAATGTCTTTGCTACCACTCATTTTTATAGTAAAAATATGAGTGAAACTGAGAGTGTAGAAAAACACTTGAGTTCCTTTAATGTTTTGAGGATATAGCTAGAAGTTGTAGGGACTACAATGGTAAATGAACAAGTAGTAGTAGTGTTGCTTGGTTCATTACTGACATCTTATGATGGGTTTGTAATGTCACTAACATGACAAAATAAACTATCAATAGATGAAGTCATAGGATTATTGTTCAAAGAAAAAATTAGAAGAAAAAATCGTGTGTTTACATGAGTAGATAAGGCCTTATATATTCATAGGAAAGGTTGGATATTTTATTTTTAATTAGAAGTTTTTCACAAAAGGGTGAAAGAGTAGAATCTAATGAATATAATAAAAGGAGAAAGTCTAAAATAAAATGTTTCTATTGCAAGAAATCAGGTCACATGATAAAAGATTGCAAGATAAAAATAGCAAATGAAAAACAAAATAAAGAAAGTAAAGAATCACAATCAAACATAACTACCAAAAAGACAAGTGTTATGGTATTTGCAATTTCTTTACTAGCCTCTTCATCTAGACAAAATGATATCCGGTATGTAGACTTTGGGGTGTCTTAGCACATGACCCCAAACTTAGATAATTTTTGTGTTTATAATGCAATTTTTCCTACTCAATATGTATTTTTAGGAGATGATAGTAAACATCCTAGTAGTGGGGAAAGTACTATCTCAATTATGACATTTGAAAGAGAGTTGAGAGAAATAAAAGATGTTTTACATGTTCCCTCTTTAACAAAAAACCTACTTTCTATGAAAAAGATAGTAATATTTGGATATAAAGTGTTATTCCAAAATAATAAATGTATAATTTCTAACGAAGAGGGAAAATGAGTAGCCGAAGCCATATTGGAAAATGATTTGTATAGATTACAAAATCATAATATTGTAAAAAAAACACTTGCTATAAAAACTAATAGAACTATGTCAAATATAGAACTTTGGCATAGAATACTTGGACACATTAACAATGAAAAACTAAAGAAATTAAAAGACTTAAATCTTGTGAAAGGGCCTTCCTTAAATGAAATAACAAATTGTTGTTTATGTAAAGGTTGTGTAAAAGGGAAACAACATAAACAAAAATTCTTGAAGGATGGAGGAAAGTGAGCATTTCGTTTAATAAATCAAATTGTATGTTCAAATGTTTATAGCCCTATGCAAATTAAACTAAGTCTCTTGATGGAGTTAATTACATAGTCACCTTCATTGATGATTTTTCAAGGAGAATAGTGGTCAATTTCTTAAAATAGAAAAACCAAGTACTAAATAACTTCAAAGAATATAAGGCTCTTGCTAAAAAAACAAACAAGAAAACTCCTTAAAACTTTAAGGTCAAACAATGGTGGTGAGTACATTTCAAATGCCTTTAATCAATTTTGTAGAGATAATGGCATAACAAGACAACTCATAGTGCCCTACACACTTGAACAAAATGGTGTAATAGAGCAAAAGAATAGGTCTCTACAAGAATGTGTTAGAAGCATGTTGAAACAAGCTAAACTTTTTGCCAATTTTTGGGCAAAAGCAATAGGAACAACTGTATATTTACAAAATAAAACTCTTATTAAAGCTCTTGCAAAAAAGACATTATGTGGACATGTGAGAAACCATATGTGGCACATCTCAAAGTGCTTGGGTGTCAAGCCTATGCTCATGTCCCAAAACAAAATAGATAAAAGTTGGATTCAAAGTTTAAAGAATGTATCTTCATAAATTATACTAAAGGAGCAAAAAGATATAAATTATTCAAGGAGAAAACAAAAACTATATTTCATAGCAAGGATGTAGTTTTTGATGAAACATTGGGAAAAGTCCACAATGAAAAAAGAAGTATTCAATCTAGTGGTGATGTATCTAAAGTGGAAACTGATGAATTCACAATGTAATCTCAAGAAGAAGGTGAGGACTTTATTATTGAAGATACAACATATAACATTGTTGAGGATGTAGAAGGAAGAATTACAAATCATGAAAAACCAATTCTCATTCTAAGAAGGTCACAAAGGGAGAAGAAAGCTCTTGATATACTCATCATTTCCATGATAGCTATTGAAGTTACAACAGATGAAAACCTACTATTAGAACCTATTTCTTCTGAAGAGGCCATGTCAACACCTAACAAAATTAAGTGGGAGGAAGCAATCAATTCCAAATTCCATTCATTGACGCAAAATAAAACATGGAAATTGATCGACCTACCACTAGGACGAAAAATAGTTGGTTGTAAGTGGATTTTAACATCAAGTTGAAATCCAATGGGAAAATTGATAGATAAAAAACATGACTGGTTGTTAAAGGATATTCACAAGTTCATGGTGTTGACTACCATGACACCTTTTCTCCCATTGTCAAAATCACTTCTATATGAATGTTGATGGCTTTGGCTACTACAAATGATTTTGATGTCCACCAAATGGAAGTCAAAAGCACCTTAATGGATACCTGAAAAAAACAATTTATATGGAGCAACCACAACGATTTATTCAGCCAGGGACTCATCACAAAGTTTGTAAGTTACATAAGACATTTTATGGATTTACACAATCACCAAGAGTGTGGTATGAAAGAATTTATTCTTTTCTTTTGACATCTACTTTTAAGAATAATGTAACAAACACTAATGTGTACATTCTTACACAAGATAATCGATTCATGATATTAGCCTTGTATGTTGATGATGTGATATTAATCAGTAATGATGTTGATGATTGTTAAAGCAATTCAAAAGTAAGTTGGCAAAAAAGTTTGCCATGATAGATTTGGGGCACATTCAATATTGTCTTAGGATTCACATCAAAAGAGATAGATTGAATCACACCACTTATATGCACCAACCAAAGTACATTGAAATTAAATTACAAATGTTTAAGTTGGAGATGAACAAAGTTGTTGCAACTCCATTTGAAGTAGGCTTAAAGCTTGCAAAGGCTATGTCTCCTCAAATTGGAAGTAAAAAGGAGCATATGAAAAAGGTTCCATACCAAAGTGTTGTAGGTAGCTTAATGTATTACATGATTTGCATTAGACTTGACATTGCATATTTAGTGGGAATAGTATCATAGTTTCTTACATATCCAAGAAAGACTCATTGGAAAGTTGTCAAAATAATCTTTAGCTACCTCAAAGGCACATCAATGTTAGGATTACTCTATGATGGAAAAAGGAATGCAAATCTTGTGGGATTTGCAAATGTTGATTGGGCAAGGGATTTTGATAGTAAATCAACATCAAGTCATTGTTTCACTCTTGTAAGAGGAGTTGTGTCTTGGTCAAGCAAGAGACAAACTTCCACAACACTTTCATCAACAAAAGCAAAAATATGTCTCTTACTCAAGCAACAAAAGAAATTGTTTGGTTAAGGGAATTACTTGGAGACTTGGGCTATCAACAATTAGTTGCAACACCTTTGTATTGCAATAATCAAAGTGCCATAACACTGAGTCAAGACCCTAAATATCATTCAAGGACGAAACACATAGAAATGCAACATCACTACATATGAGAAATAGTGGCAAAAGGAGAAGTAAACGTGATCTATTGTGCTACAAAAAATATGGTAGTTGATATGATGACCAAAAGTTTGCCAAAACTCAAACATGTGAAGCTCACAACAAACCTTAGAATTAATCTAGATGATAGCACAGAAACAAAGAAAGAATAAACAAAGATTGCATATAGTATCTTACTTTTGAAACATTGAAGAATCTAATTGTTGAGCTACTCTAATTATTGATGATGTGAACTTCACTTGTAGAGCTTCTACACCTTAGTCTCCACGATGAAATCCTATGTCAAGAACTCAAACAACAAGACATTGTAGATTGATTATGACCTATCTAAGTGCGAGTGTAAGAAAAGTAGTTAGTTTATAATCACTTTAGAAGTTAGTAGTTTCTTGAGATATGAACTGTAATGACTCTTTGGAATAAATGTGAAGAAGTTAGGGTTTGAACAATTGTGACCTTCAAAGGTCTATCTCTGAAGTATGTAAACTTTGAGCTTGGGGGAGAAAAGTCTTCTCCTTTGTAAAAGATGCTTCTATAGTTGGGAGGTGAGGTCCATAGTAATAAACTCGCTTCGCTATTTCTAACATGTGTCGGGGTTTGGGAAAGGGGGTACTAGTGGGTATTTGAGAGAAACTATTGCCATTTCTTTTTGACACTCAACTTTGTTTAATGTTTTTATCACCTTTTCAACATTTTAGGATAATCAAAATTTCAAAAAAATTTGTCAAAAATTAAGGTAATTGATGTTGCAATGCATTTCAATATGCAATCCTTTGTGTTAATCTCCCAAAAAAGATGGCATAGTAATAAGACATTGATATACCTTAACAAGTTAATTGGATCCAAAAATGTGATAACACATGGAGGTGAAGAGTTTTCAAGAATGTGAACTTGAGCGAGTTTGATTAGTATATATTGTGAGCCAAAATGGGGTGATGGTTCTGCAGCATTCTTTTCTCTCACCGCTCCTGATCCAAAGCTTACACCCTGACCTGCTTCTTCCAACCACTTTGACCAAATTAGTCACCTTCAAAGAACACCACAGGCATCTTACTCCCTACTTAGTCCAGCTTGACTCTGTTCAGGTCCAAGCTCAGCATCTTCAGATTGTCACCATACACATCAGTCAATGGCTCTTCAACACCATGCAACCCATAGACACCAAAGTTAATAAGATGCGCAGCAAAATTCTTTCAGAGCCTCTCCAGCTTGGTATAGGTGCACTCACACAACTTGTATCATGTTGCACTTACACTCTGCCCAAAGAAAAATTAAAAGAACAGGTCAAAAAAATTGGCATCCTGTTTTGCTATTACCAAAAGTTCAAAAGGAAACATAAGTCCTACAGCCAGGTCCTTACTTAGGCCCTAGATCCTCTCTGCCAAACTTTTCCAACCCACCAGCTCTCCTCTTTTCACAAACAGTTGGGTTCTACTTCAAACCTCCCTACATAAAAAATTTAGAAGATTCCAGAACCCAAAAATTAAGAGGCCATGCAAAATTGTGGCCTACGCTTTCAATAGCCACTGAATAAGTCATGAAAGCATGTCCTAACACCAGCGCTAAAATGCAGGCATTTTTCATACTAGTTTACCAGTATCTCCTCACCTCAATCAATGCATCTTCACAACTCCAGCATCTCAAACAGACATACCCATACATCTCTAACACATCAGACACAATGGTCTGCATCTTCCTTGGTTGTCACAATATAATCCTTGATCAAAAGTGAAGTCCTTGTACCTTTTTGTACGAGCAATTACAGCCTCATAGTGGAATAGTGGTTCAATGAATCATTGTATAACACGCTATGAAATACTCTAATGCACTTCTGATGACCATTAGTGTTCCATGGTGCATATTTGGACCTTTCATGGACATTAGATAAATGATGGGGTTTGATGATGATGTGATCAGACAGTACTAGAAGTCAGCTTCCGGTTAGAATCCATCACCTCTTTTAGGGTTGGAATTTTCAAGATTTGTGTTGTGAATGGTAATTGTGGATTGGGAGCAATGACCCAATAATTGGCAGCAAATTTGACTACTTTAAAGGCTAGGGGTAATAAGGTTGGAATATCGTAAGAGGTTGAGAAAAGCAAGGGTGGGGCACTAGTGGGCATTTGAAAGAAAAGTCAGAATCAAAGAACTGCCAGTTCTGGTTATTTCAAAACCCCAACTATTGGTTGAGTGTCACCAAAGAATTGACAAAGAACCAGCAGTTTTGCGAGACAGCCATAATTCGACTTTTTCCAAGAATTTGAGAACCATGGTTAGATATCCAAACCAAGTATTTGATTTTTTGTGACACATGATTACAAACCCTAAGAACCGCCCTGATACAGGGTGGGGGTTTGGTCAGCTTCTAATGCTGCCCCACACTGGTCACCACCATCCTCCAAAACTTATGTTCTGTGATGTTATTGGATATGAAAAAAGGATATGGATCCAACTGTTCTAGCTAAACTTGAAGCTGCCAGGTCAATAACATCAGAGAACGAGTGTGGATTTACAACCCCACTTTTAGGACTTAATGTATGGCTACCTTTTGTGGTCTCACATCCTTCCTCAGCCACTTAAAGTGTTAAATAAAGAGTTATCTCCAGTGCCTGCCCATAACACCTTATCTATCTATGAAGGAAGGTAGTTTGTTAGTTTTGTTTTGTTTGTACTTATGAGATTCACCAAACCGGGATGCTTCATATCATTCTTTTGGTAGTTTTGGAAAGCTTGTGAGGAGGAGTGGTGCATCAGCTTGGTTTCATGGTGTTTGAACTTGCTATGCAAAAGTTCTTGAATATTGAATGATTTTTTCACTGAAAATTAAATTAAATTAAATAGTAGCTGAAAATTTTGGAGGAATTGGAATGTGCCTTTGGTGTTGTTCAAAAGATCTTGATGAGCAGGATTTAATGGAATTTATTTGGTAAGATTTGGATTCAGAATGTGGGAGGTATTGATTTTTAAGTGATCTCTGCCGCTGAAAATTCAAATAAATTCCAAAAAACCAGGTTTTGAAAGGAAAAATCAGCTGAGGACATGGTAACACTTGGGCCAACGGCACAGGCCACACTAATGAGGTGTGAAATCAAGTAGTCCATTCATAACTGAACAAAACGCAGTGATTTAAATTCTGATTTGTTACCATTTCTTCCATTTTTGTGTTTTCTTGCAATATAGTTTGATTTATTTATTGCAGGAATTTTTTTATAAAAATGTTACCCGTTGTTACTACTAATCAAAACATAACACTAATCTCACACCTAGATATTAGGTCCTGAGCTCTTGCAATAAAGTTTGAACAATTTAATTTTACAAATTTTCGATTCTGAATTGTTACTTGCTCAAATATTACCATTGGAATATTATGATAATATAGGGTCCTTTTTTCATTTTGCATCTCTTCATTCTCTCTTTTCTCTTGAAATAAAGTTTGAGCAATTAAATTGCAAGGATTTCCAATTCTTATTTGTGGCCAGTTGTTGCTAGTTGAGCTAATGAGATCTTGCAACGATCCCTTTTGTCGGTCTTTCCTTCTTCTTTTTCTATTCTCTCTTTTTTGTCATGAATTACTTTTGATCGTATGTATTATTTGTTTATAAAGAAAATACTTTGACTTTACCCCATTACAAAAGCAAAAGAAAATATACCTTTTTTACTTTCGGTCACATGTACTAATTTTTCAATCACATATAAAAACTAAAATCATATCCATTTTACGTTTTAGTCAAATTTGCCGACAATGTTATTACCTATTGGCATTGTTGAAAAGGCAATACTTAATCTAAAAAGGCACGGCACGGTCAAGTCATATGTGTGGTTACACCCTTCAAGCCTCTGGTTGCGCGCGTTTGCGGGATCAAACGGCCTCCTATACGCGGGATCATGCGCCGTTGGGAATCACGATCTCGCACGGTAGTTGTCATCACGCATCGGAACCTTTTTACCAAGAGCTTTCGGATCGATCACAATTTTCACACAACATGACGGTTTGTAGTCGACGGACCAAGGAATACCAGACAATTATAAATCCAGTATCTACGGAGAGAGTTATTATCATCATACCTTATGTGGATTTGCTACAGGAATTTGATTACTTTGATCATGGAATTAATAGTGTTCTCTTACGATTGGTTAAAACCAAATCACTGTTCCGTCAATGGAGCTCACTGGATATGTTTAAAACAAAATTTCACGTTGAAAACCACTAATTTTTATATGATTGGTTCATGTCATTCAACCTAGGTGCACAGAGTTTTAAAATCTGAGTGAATTCATGATTTACCCGCACATTTTTTTGTGGACAGGTTTCAATATTAAGGGGGTATAACTTTGGAGTTGCATTTTGGAGAGAGCTCACCAGAGCAGCTAATTAGTGTTCCTAGAGGAAGCTTTGGCCACGGAGCAGTGACAAAGAAAATTGCTCTCAGGGATGAAATATGACGAATGTTCCAAAACGTAGGTCGCAAATGATTCGAGGTACGAGTTGATTAAATCATACGAACCAAGTCCGATCTCTCAAAACGGAGAAATTTAACGAAAGGGAGCTAACATCTTGACTTGATCTGTGTAGTTGAATGGAAGATTCGGAACGGGGGATAGATCGTCGTAGTACTGTCTCGAAACTTGTGTTCCCCCAATAAGAAAATTTGGTACTCCGATTCCTTGCGTACATGGTTGGGTTTCATCTAATTCATGCGCTGCCTACATCCCTCCCCAAATCGTACGAGCGCTTGGAACCTTCAGAATTGCCAATTTTCATTCATTCAGATCATCGGTACACATTTTGTCGACGGGAATATTCCGCTAGCTGGACTATGCGGTGGTCGAAACTCGAGTGCCGGCCACGTGAACGAAATTGCAAGGCTGTTTTCGGCTGCCTGCAACCATGGGCAAGGAAAGTTCATAAGCTGGTGCAATAGCAGGTCGTAGATTCATAACCCTACGACCGGCTATCACACCAGTTTGTCGACCTGCCTGTGAGTACCAGAGGGGTTCGCTTTCGACGCTCGATATAGTGCCTCTGATCAGCTACTGAAATTTCTCTATTTTTAAAGTTCGGAAGTTTTGGTTACTAAGGATCTGTACTTAGACTCTCAAGATCAAGGTGGTGGCATTAGATAGTATCCATGCCTGAATGCCCAGAAATTAGTTACGCAATTACAGAGAAGTTCATGATCATCGTTCTCCTCACTGCGCGCACTCGCTTCGGCAACCAGTTGACACACTTTCTCTCATCAATTGATCTCAATGTTATATGTGATGGAGAATTGTCTTGAGACGTGGGATAATCACGTCTAAGTTTCTCATATTGGAGAGTGTCTTTTGATTGGTCATGACCTTTTCAACATTTGCTGTCAGGTGCTTCTTCTGTAATTTGCAAGAAATTTCTCTTGAGCATATATTGCATTAATGGTTGTCGTCTGCATACTGAGTTCCGTTTATTGAGTCGATTCAGCTGCACACATGAAGTGTATTGCTTTTGCAGGGAGTTTGCGGAGCACTGTACTACTTAGTAAAGTGGTTCATTCCTTGGTTTAGATGAGGAAGCAGAGAATACCAGTAACGATCTATTTGGCTTTCGTTTTCCGACAAAGGATGCCATGAACCTTGAGAGGACGGAAACATGGCTAACGTCTGACAGTCGGTAAATATATAGCGTAGCTTTAGCATTTGCGTAAATGATTGGAGATCTCCTCTTTAGATTCATAGCGGTATTTGCGATAGAGCTAGTTATTCCTGTCCGTCAGGTATAAGTTTGAAAACTGTACCTCTGGAGCAGTGGAGGAGCTTTCAACAGAACTGTCGATCTGGTAGGGTGATTAACCTAGTTTTTGCTTCACTCCCGCGGGGCGTGAGGAGTAGAAGTAGAGGACCAGTGATTAGTCTCTTCAGCTTTACAGCTTGGTTAAGGTTTGAAAAATTCAGAATTCTAATAGTTTAACAATTCTAGTTTACTAAACAAGTCTTTCAATCAAACCGTCGTGATGTCGGGCCAGCTGACGCCGAGCCCAAAGGTTGAAACGAATCCATTTCATATCGGGTGCCCCCGCCCGACATCTGTCTTCAGCTGGCTCAACCTGTTCGTCGGTACCGTGATCGCGATTTACATTGTGTATACTCGGTGGTCGTTGTACAAGCATAGAAGAACCGCCCGGTGCACGCTTGTGTCATTCGGGGAAGGATGGGTGGCTGTCGGCATGGGCGTGGTGGTGAGTTCAAATAACTATGCCGTCGCTTGCGATGATGCGCAAAACCTTTTGGTGGGAATGGGTGCGGCAGCATGCGCCATGATATCGACACAGTGGATTTATTACATTCACAGCTTAGACGCCAAGATGAGACGTGCGACTGTGTTGACGACGATTGGAATTGTGCTGGTCGCCGCTGTGCAGCTGGGCATATGTGCTGGTTCCGTGGCTCCAGGGATACTCGGAGTTCTCGCGGCCACAGCAGGTTCATTGTTAGCTTTCTTCGTCGTCCTGCACGCGGGGTACACGGTCATGATAAGCTGGCCAACTGCAGTTGTTTTGTACCAGATGTACAAGGATACAGGGACCCCACTCGATTCGGAGCACATGGGTACAGGCTTATTTGACAAGACATATTTTGCAATCACATGCGAGGCTTTTTACAGACACCAGCGACGCGCTGAACATTGGGCTGCATGCGTACCGCGTCGACATACGCATCATGAGTGCAACATTGAGGACCATGAACATCATACACAAGAGCCTGATTGGATTCGGGCGATTCGCTTGTATGAAGTCACTGGTGACATGCTGGACGGCAGCACATACAACCAGTACAATTGTGTGGCGGTGGCGATCATGTCTGATTGGGTGACTGCATCAACTTACACTGTCTTTGTGGCACTGAGCACAACCACATTGAACAGAGATACATTCAGTGACCTAGGAACTGTGTTCATGCTCGTTCTCGTTGGTTTCGTGACTGTCTTCGCGGGGGTGCTACAATGTGCGACCTCGATAGCGCGCTTGAAGGCCGGCATCACTGTGGATGCCATCAACTTGACGATTGGAAAGAAAGTGCATTCGCAGCTGATCCGTAAGTTGAAGCAGCATAAAGTAAAGCGCGTGTCATTCTTCCAGCTTATGGAGGCAAGGGTCTATGTGCTCAGGAAGATGCTGATCAAGAAGAAGCGCCAGTCTACAAGGGAGATCGTGATAATGAATAGGCAGGAATTAATCACGCATTCTATACGCTGGACAAGACGGAAGATAGAGAGAGTGATTGAACTGCAGAGGGGGGTAGGTGCAAATCATCAAGGATATCAACTCCTGCTTCTTCCAGCCAAGCTCGTACAGATGATCAGCTACGTGTCAGTGATACCCATGGTCACCATTGCTCACATCATCGACATGGCTGTAGGGTTTCAACGACAAGTGGACCTTGGCAAACGGCACACGCTGTCGTACCCACGCCATGCAGAGATAGTTCATATGCTAGAATGGGCGACAGAGCTTGCAAATGTGCCTTGTCACCAGTGGGAGATCTTGCTAAAAGTGTTTTACCAGCTTTCCCTCTGTGTGGATGAGATTAGAGATGGAATCCAGAATGTGCGACGAGTGCTAAGGCCATACTGTAGTCACAATCCTGCATTGACGGACAAGGTTATTGACGTCATAGTAGAAGCAGCGTCGGAAGGATGGTCCTTGCGCAATTGCAAGTACAAATCTATCCGCGCAATAGGCGTCGCGGTTCTTGAGTTGCTCCAGAATGTAGGCTTAGACGTTGAAACAGGACAGATTAATCAGGTACCAAGAACACGCAACGACCAGTCTGTCCAATATTCTGAGGAATTAAGTAGCGCCTCGCAACAACCGCCGGGTACTAATGCATGCCTTGCTAGTGTAGACGACCTTCGTTTCAGCGTTCTCAATGACACCGAAGGCAGCAAGATTCGTGTGTCTAAGAGATTTGCGAGTCAGAGAGCACAACCACGTCGAAGTGTGAGCGCTATAATGAGAAGCTCTGACGATCCTGAATCTAGCTCGGATGAGGAATCTCTTTCAAATTCTAGTGATTCTGATGAATCACCAACTGATCAACCACTCGTAGCTGGTGAGGCAGACTAATGTTATACATTGCATGATACGACCAGCTGCAGTAGTCGTGGAAGTTACTAGATCTCGCTTCAAACATCCCGACTTCTGATCCAGATTGTACCATGTGTAAAGTTGTATAGTGTAACTGAATCCTAACAATTTCTGGTGTCAGCAGAAATTTGTGTTCTTTACCAGGGTCGATTTCGAGAATCCTTGGTTGAATCTGGATTTGCTGTATATTGACAAAACCTAGGGACATCTTCTCGAAATGTGGCCGCTAAATGTAAGTAAGAAAATATTTTGTAAATACTAAATTACAGGAGAAATGGCTCCGTTACTTTAAGTTTGATGTTTGTTTTCCAATCAGTGTAAGATAAAAACAGCTACACGATAATTTTTGTCCAGATTTCTAGATTTCTGAACTGACAAACCATCAAAGGTTGCTTACTTCAGAGGATATCTGTGGACCCTAGGAAGATTTATGGAGGGGATCTATTCATAAATTCGACCCATCTCTGGAGATTTATGAAAGGGATCTATCTATAGGCAGCAATGAAGCTGCTGCGGGGCCCAATGGATCCGTTTATCTAGTCTGAAAAACTTATTGACTTAAGATTCCTCCCACTCCTGTAAGAACCCTCCCCTTCCTACGCCTCGTGATCTGCCTATGTTTAGGTTCATGATAATAATCTTAGCCTCGTGCTTTGAGATGGTGACTGTATCAGAGATCTAGGTGTTCGTGTTGTGGTTTGTCCTGGCATCGGCGGTGATCAGCATTCTGCTCGCTTTACCGCATTGGTTTATCGTGTTCAAGGTCTTAGTCGGCAGTGAAGGCAAGGGCAACAAATGAGTACTAGGACCTTGGTCCTCCCTTTTTGTACTCCCTCGTCATCTGGTCCATGTTTTGTTTTTCAATAAAGTTTGGCAGGGTTACATCACTCGCATGGATACAAGGATGGCGTCTCCGAGGCGAGGTGGTTGCCAAATGCGCCGCTCGGTCCAAGCGGCCATTTTGAAAGGTATGAAAGCGACACGCATTCTTTTGTGCGTCGTTCGCTGGCACGGAAGAAGAGGTGCAATCATGTCACATCGCGTGTATTTTCTATTGGCTTTTCTTTTTTCTGCAAACCGTCTTATGAAATATGTCTGTTTTGGCTGACATTGTACGAATCGAAAGAAAGGTGTGGAAGGAGTTCTTGATCGATTTTCAACTTTCAAAACTGCTTGATTTCAGTTGGGTTAATCTGTCTCTATTTTCTTTATTTTTCGCGATTCGTAAGAGGATCAAGAAGATTGGTAAGTTGTACAATAGTTCCTGCCAAGGTTTTAGTATTGGTCGCAGTCGGAACTTGTCACCATACAGAGGTTTGTTGAAGGATGAACAGCGGTGTGCTTCGTTGAAGTCAGTGATTTGCTTATACGCAATGGTAGATATCTGCAAAGAAGAGTACCTATTTCATCCAAAAGATGGAAGAGATTGGCTGCCTAGGTTTGAGAACTATTTGGTAGGACAATCTAGACCTAATGAGCTGCAGAATGGAAGTTCCTTTAAGAAGCATTTTTTCCAGCTATGTATTGTAATTTCTGCACATGCCAGATGGATCCCCTGTCTATAGCAATTTGCATGCCTGATTGACTTTATGGGATATGGATCTGTATTCCAGGTGACAAAGCTTAAACCCAAGGTGCAGATGGAAGCACAGAAACTTGTCTGTGAGCTTCACAAGTGTGTTTAACGAGGGCCTTGAGTTGATGTCAATCCTAGCATTGGAGAAACTCTTTGTGCCATTCGCTTTGTGTTAGATGCATAGATTTACTTACCTGAAGGTAATCATGCTTAATGCCGTACTCTCCTAGATGGCAATATGATAGTAGCATAGAATTTTAAGCTATTGTAGAGCAGCAAGTCTATTGTTGAGAACTTGTGTTTCCAGATGTCATGTCTGTCAGTCTATTTCTGTTTCCATTTCTTTCATATGCTGTTGATTGAGATATTAAATTTCATACTTAGTAGTCTAACAATTGTCACAGATGTCAGACAGAAGCTCTTATAGTTGTCTCCCATTAGATGGCTCGTTTGCATTGAAGTGGTGTCCAGCATCTAATCTCTCATCGACATTTGCAAGTGCGATCCAGTTTCTTGTTGACTTGTGTTGTCATTGAAGAAGATTGAGTTCATTGTCTCTTGATTTGCAAGAGCTAAGTCATTCCTGGCAATAGAGTACCAGTACCAGGATGTGAATATATTCTCTATGATCATCTTTGTCTTCCAGTCACCTGTTGGAGGATTGAAGTGGGAGAGAGTTCCTTGTGAATATGAAACTGCTCAGGAGTGTCCTTCCACTATTGCTTATGCCTTCTTCACCACTATGGCATTCATTCTTGGAGCCCTCATATCAACCCTCTCACAAAGCTTGGGATGAAGATTGCAACTTATGCAAATGCAAGGTCAACATTTGAAGCATGCAGAGGAGTTCAAAAGGCCTTCAACGTTGCTTTCCAGTCTGGTTCAGTGATGGGCTTCTTGCCCACTGCATTCTTGTCTGTCAAATTATTTTTCAAGGATGACATGGTCTATATGAGGCCATTACTGGTTATGGTCTTGGTAGATCCTCAGTAGCTCTATTTGGCCTGTAAGGGTATGGTGCACTCCTGAGAATTCCAGTACTTTTTTTTTCCCTTGGTTCATAACAACATCCATCTTTGAGTTGGCATTTCCAAGATATCCTTTGCTTTGCCCAAGGAAACACTTTCTCAAGAGGGATTGCACATATCATTTTTTGTATTCTTACATTCAGATGATGTGTGAGACCTGGAGGGATGTAGGTTCTCTAATAGCTCAATGTGATTGCTGTTCTCTAATGATTTGAGACTGTGATCTGTGTTCTTTAAACCAAGGTGGAAATGTAATATATGTCCTTTTGACTAGAAAGAACCTGAAAATACAAAATTAATCTCTTAGTATGACTAGAATCTGTAATCTGCTTCTATGAGTTTGGTTGTACTGAACTGATGTGTCCACCTCCACAATGTATGGAGGATAATTGTCTCTTGGACCGAATGACTTATTGCTGATAATGTGGGAGACAATGCAGGCTGGATATTGTGCATATGGGTGTTGATTTGTTTGGATCATTTTGCAGTGTCAACTTGTGTTGTCCTTGTGGTTTCATCATCTCATTCTTTGGCACAAACAAGAACTTTCTGGCTATGAGCTTCCCTCTTAATGTCTGTGCTGCTGGCATTTTTGTGTGCCTCCTTGCAACTCTGGTTGCTACGAACTTGTTCAAGTTATGAAAGGGGTGAAGTAAATTGAACCCAGGCTCAAGTACCAGTTCCAATGATCTCCACTATTGATGACCATTGCCATTTTCTTGGTATCATGGTATGCACTGCCTGAGACATTTTCATATCAATGTTGTCAACCCAAGGTTGTCAAGAACTAGTGAGTATTCTTATTTGATTCTTAAATCACAATTCTAGACCTGCACACTATGCTTTGCTTTGTTTGTACAAGTTTCTGCCATTTGAAGCTTGGGCTGCTTATGGGCTCCATTTACAAGCATATATTCCTCTGTGTTGGATCAGGCTAGTCTCATCACTGGTTTTATCACTGAATACTTCACCAACAACACACATTGGTAAGGATCAAGAGTTGTTGTTCTCTTCAAATTTGTGCTTGTTTCAAATACTTGTGCTTAAAGGACCATATGTTATACAATGCAGGAGGCCCTCAACCACCACCCTCTATGTAGGCCTTAGGCTTTAGATTCTTGCTTGTACAGCCCAGCAAGATAAAATCAAAGAAATTTTACCCCTACAAGCTTGTTAATGCAGCTTTATTGAAGATTGTCTTGACTTCATATTAGCTATGTCTTTTCACAATTATGAGAGCTAACAAAGTCAGTAGGGTGTAAATGGCAGCAAGTCACATCATTCGTGATGAAGGTGACGGTCTAATACTTTGTGGGTGACACCCACAAGATTATGACTGCCCTCTTTTCTTCTCTTTTTGTTTGGTTTTGGCAGAATAGACATAATCTAGTTACCTTCAGAGTGTTGCTTTGGATTTTCTCTGCACTCTCATGTGTGTATTATCTTACATTTGTAGTTTCTGCCATCATTCTCTGTAGATTTGGCTAATGTCCTAGGTGCATTTAGTACCCACATTCTTGAAGTTTGTTGTTATCTTGGTACACTACATAATCTCAATTTCTCACTTCTATTACTGAATTCGTCATTCAGTAGGTGCCATTTCATCAAGGTTCAGAGTTTTCACATTTTAATGGAGCATGTATGTTTTTTCGCCTCAATCAGACCTGTGCATGATGGGGCAGACTTTCAAGAGCAGTAGCTGCCACAAACATTATCTTTGGAAACTGGCTTTGGGCTACAAGTCTGTCATCATTCCAGGGTTTGCAAATCCTGCAGCCATTTATTTGAGTTTCAGTTTAGCTGACATGTATGGCATCACTGTTGCTGCTCATGGAATGTTCAGCACACTGTCAGCAGGTCTTGCTATTGATGCTTATATGGTCATATCAGTGACAATGCTTGAGGGGTTGCTGAAAGGGCTGCTATGAACCTCCATGAAGTCCATGAAACAACTGATGCATTTGATGCTGCTGGGATCAGATCTTCCATTGGGACTTGAGAACATTGCAAAAGACATATACAAGTGTTCTGACATGGCTAAACCTTTACATGGAAGTCATTATCAATTGCATGGCATGCATCAAACTTCAATTTCAATCTCCAAAGTTCTGGGCAGATCTGGAAATCTCTTATTATCTCAGTATCCTTCCAATTGAAAGATCCCATCCAAAAAATGCAAAATTCTTTCCAAAGCTTATACACAGAACAGCTTCAGAAATTGCACTACTCAAGACATTTTTGATCGAATTCCACAAATGCCAGGCACATTTGATTGCTCGTCTTCATGCACACATCCATTCTACGTAAGTGTCAAGAAACAACTACAATGTGAAAACATAATCACACAATACTAATATTATCCACAGAAATTAACTTCTCCACATAATAATATCAAAACAATGTTTTGGTTACTGTGAGGAGCATACAAGGGTGAAGATGAAGCTCACAAGACAAAAACATTCATCAAGAGGTGTTATTTTGAAAAAGTGAGTAGATTTATTCAGTGCTGTCTCTATTAAAGATTTGTTAGAGATAAGTCTAATGGTCTGCAATGTTTTGGAATACTCACAGTCGAACCTTGAGATCTAACATTGAAGTTCAACCACATGATGCTCAAAAGATTGGCTCCATGTGCTCATCCATGAGCTACAAAGACCCAAGTCAGTCAGTCAGGCTCAACCTTTATGCTAGAATGAGACAGGGGAATGCAATGATAGGACATTGGGTTAATCTGTATCAAAAGCTTGGGAACTCAAGGAAATTGGAATATCACTTTTAGTTATTTAAACAAAATTGAGGGTCTGGATGCTGTAACCCAACAGCTTTGGAAACCGCCCAGAACAGAGATGAACACTTTTAGTACTTGGCAGTATGCCATTTCAGTGACTGTAGAAAGTTTTCCAAGATGAAGCATGCTGTGAGACACATAGCACCTATACATCAGTCAGTGACAAGGATGTTCTGATCCAAGGTAATCAGATGCATGTATGCATCAATGAAGAGCTCTAGAGAGCTTCTAGTGTCCCCAATCTTGCACCTTCCATTTTCTGAAAGTGGGAACATAATTATAGATATTCCACTGGAAGTTTAGATGCAGAAGAGAGGCTGCACATCTCCACAGAGGGGCAATGAAATACGTGGCACAAGACTTGTACCCACAATAAAAATGAAGAACCCAGACTACAATGGTCTTCCTCCTTTCCAACATGAAAAGAGAAACAGTTGTAGATTGGTAGAAGAGCAGAAGGTGCAGCTCACTTGCAATGGCAAAGGGCAAGTCAGGTATTGTATGAGGCAAAAGAGTCAACATCCTAGTCAGACTCCTCTTCATCTGAGGTTTCATTCATATGACGGGCATGTTTCTTGCCCCTTAAGTGTGCCACAAGATCATTTTTGGAAATATTCTTAACATTGCAGAGCCTGCAATACACAAAAGAAAGTTCACACTCAGCTCCTGTAATGACCAAACAGCTTGCCTTCTCAAGGAATTGATAAGCATGTGGATCAACTGTTGCAAAACAGGGTAACCTAGTGATAATCCAGCAAAAATCTCATATTGTAGAAGGGATAATGATGACAACTTAATTGAAAGGTAGAAACAGCTTACCTGCAGTGGTACAATTTTCCTGGAACATGACCAATCAAATCTTTCGTGTCAACCCAAAGCATTTGAGCAGTATGTTTCTTTCCTCTGAAGTGGCCCCGGAGATTCTTCTTGCAGGTACAAAAGATATCACATAGGCTGCAAGCTACATTACATATGGTGTTATACAGTCCAACAATTCTTCAAAGACTGTCATGTCGTTGCAATTCTTTTTAATTTTTTCCTGAAGCTTTTGCTGAGAACCAAAGTTATTTGACTTTGTCTTAGGCTATGATAGCATTCATTTTACACTGGCAGAAATAAAATTGTTGTCACTATAATTTTTTGACAAACAAGACATTTCTCCTCTAAGAACCTTCTGTAGTATGAAGTTCTTTGCAAGCTCAAGAATAAACTGCAGAGCCTAGGAGTAGACAAGTCTGTTGTTGCAAGACCTTTATGGTACATTTGTTGACATTTATATTACAATGTTTCAAGATGCAAATCACCTTGTGCCAGGATGAACATTCTTGTATTTGTCAAAAACACACAAGGAACTTGAGGAGTGCTTTGGAGATGGACAATTGTAATTTTAAGCATGTTGACTTTACCTGCAAACAAATTGGAACTGGGCTTGTTGTGGCTGGTTACAAGGTGATGATTCTTGACTGACTGTTGGAACCTACATGAGAAGAGCTTCAATCTGTTGTAAATGAACATCACCAGTTCTACAAAAGAGGAACTGCCCCTTGCTAGAACTATTCATGATTTTGATGAGAACAATATGGAAGTACTCAGAGCCTTCATGGGCATTCACAGAGAATAGAGGTGGAACAACTCAAAAGCATAGTAGCACTAGAGGTGGAGCAATAATGGCTGCATAGCTCAGATGATCAAGGGGGTGCAGAATACTCCTGATGATTCATCCACACCAAAAGCCTAATTTGATTTCAGAGTTCAAATGGGCAGAGTTTTTGAAACAGCTACCTGTACTGAAGTGTTGGTCTGGACTTGATCAGAAATTTTGCACTCATACCGATGAGGAACTGAAAGAAGAAAGCACGATTGTCAAGTAGATAAGTGTCAACTCTTGTCCTTGTTCTGCCTTAGACTCTTGTTCTTAATTGTCCATTGGCCTTCATTGCTCACCATCTTCCAGGAGCCCATAATATCCAAGAGTTGTTTTCCAGTCTTCGTAAGAGTTCTTGTTGGCTCACTATTGTCTGAGCTAACAAAATTGCTAACGAAAACCTAATATATTGACGGCTGTTTGAAAATATTGCATGTAAGAGAGTTTGGCAATACCATTATGATGACCAGCATCGGTGTGCACAACCACTCCTTTTGCTGCGGCAATTATTCGCACGGCATCTCCCGGCAAAATACCTGCATCCTCAACCAGATCTTGTTTTGACGCCAGCTTGAGAACATTAACATCGTCATAATGCATTGCAATCAGCCGTGCAAGACATATCTCAGCGCGTTGATCATCAAAACCATCGACGCCCTTCAAGAAATCTTTCAGGCGGAATAGATTCACGGCATGTACAGCCATGATACCCAGACCTAGTGCAATCAATATCAAAAGCAAATTAGTTGAATTTAACAAATTCAGCTGTTGTAGTGAGCAGCACCACAACTGCTAATTGCCAAACCATGCACTGCTGAGAAATGTGTCCAGTGCAAATTAACATCATCCCCACAAACTTTGCAGACTGTTTTTCTTGCTTCATTATACAGGACAAGTAAAATTTTCTGAGTCTAGTACAAGAGATTCGCGTTTGCCTGGAAACCTACACGCCCTGAGCCCTACAGTGGAAGTGTTCTGTCGTTGCAACACCCACATGAACAAAACCATGATTGCTTTGCTTGCTAGTATGTAGAAAACTTACCTATTGTATATTTGTACATTACTGGCACCTGCTTTTGAAACTAAAGATGTAAGAATTGGACGCAAAGCTGTCACCGAGTTGAGATCGATAGATGGAGAGAGAGCGAGTGGTGACGCTGGGCATGGCACCCACGCCTGTATTCTAAGCTTGAACAATCTAAAGCCACTGATTTGCATTCGAGAAATCGCAAATGACGATGCCATACCTAGTCGAGTGTCGGCAACGAAAACAGTGCTAGCGGAGGTGGAGATCGCAGAAGGAACGAAAGGAGAATGCGTTTCTTTCCTGTTTTTGGTTTTGGGACAAGACCATTCACCACACGCGGTTTCGAGAAAACAATATACCCCAGCAAGATCCTCGAAAACAAGAGCAAGGAAGAAAAACTCGAAACTTTCTTGGGGGAAATGCTCCTCTTCTTCTTGCACAACAAAATAGATAAAGTAAAGATTTCCAAACATCGCTCTTTAAGGAATAATTCGTGTGCCAGGTGTGATTAAATATTTTGGGGTTTTGCGCATTACAAATTGGATAATCGATTGGGCAAACTTTTGTTTTATAGATCGACTACCTGCAAAAGGCAGCCCTTGAAAAAGAGACCCAACGCCCAAAGTTGGAACTTAGTATTTCATTTCACAAGTAGTATTTTAGGACTTTTTCATTAACGCGGTTCATTAAAATCATTCAAACCTAGATATTCCATACTCCTCACATGGAAAGCTTCTAAATTCATCAATAAATAAACTTCAAACACCCTAAATTCCACAACTGATTGCAAGGTGGCCAATAAGAAAATATTGCAAACCATTATATTGTCTTTCATTAAAGTAAAATGCTTTGAAACCAACAATATTTCAAAATATTCACATTTTCAAGTCAACTTATTTAATGTGTAAATATATGCACACATTGTTTGGACTGAATAACGATAATTTGAAATTCTAATTTTCCATTTTTGAAAATGAAAATGCAATAGTGGGACAATCCTATAAAAAGGGAATTATTTTGGGTAAACAAAGTGATTTGAAAACCATGAATCTAAGGGACTTTGAATTAGGTGAAAGTGACAATCATTATTATATTTTAAATTCCACGTGAAAGACAAATTTCAACAAGATAGTGTATAATATAAGTTTGTTTAAATGGTAATCCCATGTAATTTGAAAACCCTCATGTCTTTTCTACTTCGAATAATTATTCATCAAAATCCCTACGCTGCCTTCACATCTGGTGTTACTCTGCGTCTGTTGGCATCCCAAAATTCTTGCACCACCATTTTGATAGGACACGCCTAATAGGTGGTGATGGCCTTTGCTGCAGAAAAGCAGACCCCACCGCGGAGATCAATCAGTAATCGGTAGAAGACGACAAACTTTTTGCTGACGTCAACATAGGCCCAACAGGTGGTAATTGCCTTTGCTGCGAAAAAGCAGACCCTATCACCAAGATCCATTACTAGGCCTCATCGGTAGAAGACTACAAAATTTCCACTGACTTCAAACAGCAGAAGCGTAACTATTCAGTCAACCTAGTGTAATCCGTCAATATGGGGACAGTTATTTTGTGGCACATCTAATTACATGAATCTGATCTGCAGCAGATTTTGCCTTTCAAATTTTGACGGCTTTTAATTAATTAATTGAGCTCTAATTAAACTAACAGGACTTACAATTTTTGCATGATAATTATGGTGATTTCTGAAAGAAAGCCAATCTGGACAGTTCTGGAAGGCCTGGTAGAAGGGCTGGTCAGTATGAAAAGAAGGTAGGAGGAAGAGAGATGGGTGAAGATTGTAAGGTGATATTTTTTAAGGCAGAAGCTGGCTGTGAGAGCAATTTAATGCCACTATGTAACAGCGCTTTTTTTTTTTTTTGGTAAATATCGCCAAAAAACTGCCTAGGATTCAACATTGCAACTTGTAGGCTTGAAAAACAAATTTCTTTTTTTTTTAAATTCGTCAAACGTTAGGGTTTTGAACAATGACATAGCAACATCATCCAACTTGTCACTATCATCATCATCACAGTCATCATCACCACTCCTTCTCACAACTACTCCTCACAACTAAGAGGAGGTTTTCGGTCTTTCAACTCCCTTCAAATACTACAGTAGCACATTTTTAACCTCAGTTTTTTCATCTTTGAAGTATACTAAGATGTTTCAAACATATTAGGTGTATATTTATAAACTTGTGTATTTATGTTATATTTAAGGCATGTTAAATATACATTTTGGGTGTAGGCATGGTCAAGTAGACAAAAAAAGTAGTTTGCCCAAAATGTAGTTTTAAAATGATAGAATTTTTGATATAAACACATGAAAGTAGATTAAAAACTTGTGTAAGTAGAAATATGAAAAAACATGGCCCTCTATTTAATTTACAGTAAGTTGAATACAAAATTTGAAAAACTTTGGTATCATAAATAAGGTGAGAAGTAGTTTTGAACCTGATTGGGTCAATTTGGTGTTCAAACCTAGAAATTTTATGTATCATGACTATAACATGCACAATTTTATAGTGTACAAGTATTTTTTAAGGTTTTCATAACATGAGTAGAAAATGTTCAATATTTCATCTACTTGCAACCCATTTTGTAAAATCGAACACTTCTTACAAGTAGATGCAATTTTGTGAAATCTATTTAAATCTACATGAAAATGTTCATCTTTCAAATTTATAATATTAAAGTGAAAATTTATTTTCATATTAATCATTGTATAAAATAATATTTGTACTTTCAATGCATCAAAAAAAAAAATTGTCTACTTGTAATTTTTTGTGACAAGGAACATTTTTTGTCTACTTGACCATGCCTACACCCTTTTATATATGGTGCGTTGGCTTAATAGGTTAAGTGATCAGGTAGCTAGGTAGTTAGCTAAATGAATAGGTACATATGCTTAATTATTAATTAGGTATTACATTTAATACGTAATAACTACTAATTGTTACAAGTTAATTGGTTAATTAATAATATTAATTAACTAACTAGTGAACTAATTGGTTAAATAGTTTACTAATTAATTATTTACCTATTTAGTTATATAATCTACAAAATTAAAAAGGAGGACAAAGGATATGGGATAAACAAATTTTAGTTGCAACTTAATTTGCAACTAAGTTTGTCCTTCATTTCCATCTTGTAAATTATATAAAGAAAGAGTTTTTTCTTACATTTTCATATTGAAAAAATGTGCCATTTGGGATGAACTAATTAAAAAGGCTTCACCTTAGTTAATCCTAGAATAAAATAAAAATATTTATGTTGGTCCTACCCTTAGCATACCTACCTACATAATCTTATTTACCAAACCTACCTAAAGGGTGCGATCACAATCAAATGAGCCAATGATGACAAAGGATTCAAGGATTGCAGTCATTTTTTTAGTCATTTTCACTTTCTCATACAAAAGGATTTTTTGGATGAAACCTTTTGCAATATGTTCGTAAAAATACATATAATTTCTTTACTACATCATTTTTTTGCATTAACTTGATGAATAATTAAGAATTTTGTTAAAGTGTACATATTTTACCAAATTATGCATTTCATTTTGAAAAATTACCCTAATTTCAAATTGTATGAAAATATGTTAATTATTTTACTATTTTTTTCTTGTATGTAAAATATAACTTTGTTTTAGATGTCATGTACATTACACCCCATTTACATGTGGTAAAAGACTTTTGAAATTTTAAAATTCTGTTCAATAGATTTTTAATTTTAAAATTTCAAAATTCCACAAATTTCAAATTGTGAATGTTTTTTGAGTGTGGGTAATCAATTAACATCATCTCAATTTTTTTTGCATCAAAATTTCATTATTAAAAAATTCTTTTAAAGCTTTATAATTTACAAAATTGATTATTTTTTATGCAACTATTGTTCAAGTTCAAATGTCTTTTATTAAAACAAAAACCCAAAAAAAAAAAAAAAATCAATTTTTATTTTGAATTCTTCAACACTCATATTAGTCATTTAACACAATATCCCATTATTACCATGGCATTAAAGTGGCACCACAAAAACATATCTCACAAAATTATAGTTTTGAAAAAAAATTGGTGGTCATCCAACATAGTTTTTGGCTTGTTTGATTGTGACTAAACCCTAGATAACAATTTAAATTTATTTTGGCTAAACTTTAATTTGATTTTCATGAATTTTGCCCAAATTAAACCACATTTTTAAATCCCATTACAAATTATGCCACATGAAAAATTTCCATTGATCAATGTGGTGACATTGTAAGCCATTTACAATAGATGATGAAAATTCAGTTTATATTTTCAAAACAAAGTTATTAAATAATCTATTATGTTACCAAATGTCAATTAATGAGTGGGTTATATGTTAATTGTAAAATTGGAAACTAATTGCAAATTGGATACAGATATTTAATGGATGAGAATTTATGTGTTGATAGTATATATCATCCATGTGGAATGTGGTTGACATCATGGTGAATTATCATTTATGATTAAGTATTGAATGCAACTTATTTACAATTAAAATAAAAAATTGGTAGTTGTCTTCCAATGTCATTATTTGATAATGAATCCTAAATTTAAAAATTGTTGATTTTTTTTTTAATGTATGATTTAAAATATCCTTGTATATTATGAAAACCTTTAAAAAATTTATTGACATTATAGAAGAGGATGGAAGATGAAAACATTGTTATAAAATGGGCATGACTTGATGAGATCAAATGGTTTATATGTCATTTTAAACCCATGTGGTGATCCTTATCCCTTATGCAAATACAACCCGCTTTGAACAAAACAATCCATCTTGTTTGCATTTTGTACATGAATATTATTTTTATATTTAGATTTTATTTATTAACATAATACCTTAGTATCTTTGACACTAATTATATTATTATAAGAATGTTGTAATTTCAAAATTACTTTTTCAAAGAACAAAATCTTGTGAAAGAAAATACATAGTCTTTAAGAATATTCAAGAACATTTCATGAAATATTTCGAATTCATTAATTTACTACAAACATGTGTTGAAGCTTCCTATGTATTGCATTAATCAAAAGTATTTAAATAACCTTAAAATTATTATGGATTTATTAAATCATATGTGTTTTCCACATCCCATGAATATGTTGTAAGGGTTACAACTTTTTTTAAATGTGTGTCGTGATTTGAATTAAATAGATGGCAAGATGAATGATTTGTTGCCATAAAATTTTTACAAAGAAAAAAAATGAAAGAAAAAATGTAGAGGAAAAAAAGAAGAAGAAAAAGAATTGATTCAGTTTGTGACTAATACACCAATGCTTGCAAATTGAGATGGGCAAGATTTTATAAATCATGCAAATTAATCACTACATTTTTATTTTCTTTAATTATAAATTATTTCCATTTTTTATGTAGTTGAAACATGTTCAAATTTTAATGATTTCAAATTCTACATTACTCAAAGATTTAATGTTTTGATTAAATTAATTCATGTTAACCCTAAATCACGTCTCTCAACCTCTTATCACTATTGTATCACATCAAAAATTTAACAACTTTAAGATTCGTTTGCGCATGTTGTTATTTAAAAGTGCATGATTCACATTCAAATGCATTTGTGTTTCATCTTTTCATTCAACAATTATATTTTTAGGTTTAATGACATATTAAATAATACATTATTAAATTATAACTAAACTCTTTGACTCATGCATCATGATTGCAAATTGTCCTAAGTTTTTAAAATTTCAACATTTTGTTCCATATGAAAAGAACATGATGTTTTGATCAATGTTTTTTTTCAATTATATGTTATAACGTCATCAATGAACATCCCAAAAGCAATTTAGCAATAAAATGCAACCTTTTTATAATTTTGTACCTATAGTAACCAAGAATAGAAATTTAACTACATTAATTCAAAATAATTATATTTTTGACATTTTTTTTCAAATAAAATAAATCTTATAATAAAACATTCTTTTTTGAAAAAACCTAAGATTGGTCAACAAAAAAACACACACACAAGTACACCAAGGATGATGAAAGATGGGAACAACCAAAAAAATAAAAATTCCAATGAGAAATGACAAATTGACAATAAACAAATTAGCAAGGGTGTAATAAAGACATGCTACAAACACCAAGGGCACTAGGTTGGACATGAAAATTTTCTTTTCAAGCAATAAGGGGCACTAAGAGATTGAAGCCTTGAATACAATGTGAGAGGACACCAAAAGCACCAAAAAGTACACATGGGAAGTAACAAGCACTAATATCATAAACATTTTATATTTGATCAATCCAAAGAATTGTTGAAAAGCATGGTAGGAAAAACATTGAGGGATGTTGGAAAGGCCGAATTTTGTTTTTGAATAAAATGAAAGGCATAAACAAAAACATCATGGGTGCTGTAATGTTAATGTTTGAGTAGGTGAAAATAAAATGTCAGATTCTAGAATTAATGGAAGTGAAAATGATTTCATGCCCAATCTATATGATCCCTGAATTGTCAACATACAACAACTACTTATTTAAAAATTTAAATATATTAATATTTTGGGCTTCTGTCAATTGATAGATAGACCAAGTCTAAATAGAATATATAAATGCTATCTATGACATTGAGTGGAAAATTGTTTTGCTTGTCACAAGAGTAGATAGCACCAAAGTGCACATAAAAAAAAGGCACCAAAACTATTCCCTGCTTGTCACAGCATAGAATGACAGTGTTCATAAATTCCCATGATCAATGTGTATTTGTGTACCACCCCGACATTTATCTACAAGAGAAACCTTTTCTTTAGCTTCTCTTTTCTTTGTTTTCCCCCCTCTTGCAAAACAAGTCACACCAAAATGGAAACTCAAAATTGGGAGCTTCATCAAACAGCAGAGATATCCTCACTATGTACACCCAGAATCTAATTTCAGCCCGCCCTGAGTTTTTCTCAAGAAATGGGTCCAGGTTATGACAAATGGAGAGAGACTGAATACACAGCTGTTTTGCTTAATACTCATTATCAAGAAATGAAGAAGATGAATCAATAGAGGAGCTGGAAGATTCATTGGCGACCAAAAACCGCATTAGACTCTTTGCCTTTCGCTTCCCTCTATCAGAGCCTGTAATTAGAAGAGAACAAAGTGTGGCTACAATCGCATGGTTGTGGCGGGAAACTTTTTCAACAGCACTATCCCCACCAGTTTCACAAAGAGCCAATAACACAGATGTTGCATTCTCCTTTGCCCTTGTTGAACCTCCGCGCAGTACCTCAACTATTGTAGTCAGTTCTCCCACTCTTGTCATGGCAGTTACACCTTCAGGGCATGATCCAAGCAGTGCAAGCACTGACAGAGCATCTTCCACCAACCTCCTTTGAAGTATAAATGAAAACAACACAGGAATTGCCCCCACCATCACCAACCTTGCTTTATTGGGCTCATGTAGTGCCAGGTGGTAAATCACCTACAGACACATAGAACATATGAACAGAGCCAGAAACTCAGACTTGGAGTAGAACATGCCTGTCTCAGGTTTCCAGCACTCAACAAAGCTATACAGTATCACTATAGAAGAAGAATAAGTTGCATGTTCAGAGGTTTCAGCAAAATGCACCTTAATTACATCTTTCTTGCCCCTGTGTGTGTGCACCTCTTTCAGAATTTGAAGGAGTTCGGATAAGGTTCCAGGTTTTTCACCCACACGCTCTCTGTACTCTTCAACTATCAACAAACTGAAAATTGTTGCTGCTGCATTTTCCTTAGCTTCATCTGTTACTCCTGCACCCAAAAGCTTGAAAATTGCATCCCATGCTCCTGAAGTCTCCATAATTAGGGCCCGATTTCCATCAGAAATTGAGAGATTCAACAATGTTGTGATGGCATTCTCTTGAATTATTCCCTTGGGTGAATCTAGGAGAGGAATAAGTAATTGAATTCCATTTGCCTCAGCTATGAATTGACGACTTTCTACATCATGTTTTGTCAGTAACCTTAAGTCAATCACAGCAAGTTCTATTTCAGTCTCTGTACCCATCTCAATCTTCTTCACTAGATCTATAACAATTTCCCGCTTTTCCTCCATCACATTTGGAAGGTGAAGTAGGAGATTTTCAGTAGTAGACTCCATCTGGAACCTTGAGAGCAACCTGTATTAAAAAATGAGCAAGACATTTATATCAGAACACTGTTGGTATTTCTCCCTAATGAAAAATCCTTTGTTGCACAACTCCTGCTTGTATCTGAATACATTGCCATCCCGATACTATCTTCATAAGCATCAGGAGCTGCTCCATACTTTCATCAACCTGAATAGGAGTTGTGAGATGGAATGATAAGAAGGTTTGAGATATTTCAGATCAAATGGTCAGAGTCCATCACAGCAACTGGTGGCAGAAGAAAGAACAAACTCCAAACTAGCAAACAGAATCAAACTGAGGAGTTGTGTAAATTATAGCAACAGTCACTCACATGTTTATTGACTATCAACAACAATGTAGTGACTAACTACCAGAACTTCATCAGTACCTGCAAGGGGGTAAGAGGTCACTGTCAGACATTAACAAGCATTTCTGGCATGAGTACAGAAGTAGCAGGACGATACTGATATTGGCTAAACATGCAACACGAATGGAGGTTGTGGCAAAGAAGAACAAGAGAGAAAAATCAACACTCAGAGATTAATGAACATATGACTGGGGAAAATTGGGCTTTAAAAAGCTACCACTACAAACAAGAAGCCCTCCAGGGAATCATTCTGAAGAGTCCAGAGGCTGAAACACCAAATAGAGTCTTGTCCATATTCAACTGCAACTTGGACTCTGTTCCTAACAGTATCAAATTCAGTGGTAAAACTAGCCACTAATATGTGAATAAACACACTGTAATCAACTGTTCCAGTGGAAAACCTGTTGGAGGTTCAGTTTCTGTCCTTCATAGACCTATCACATAAGCACGAGTCCTGTTGAAATCGGAGCACAATATGGTAATAACTTTCTTCAAAATCTGAATGCAAAGTTTGAACACCAACATCAAGATATTTGCAAAAGATGCAGATCTCTAATGATATCTGTCAACTCTGTGACAAAGCTCAGAATTGCAGAAGAAACAGAAGAACATCTGTAACTGAATTGCTGTATTACCAGACTAACCTCTAAGGAATACCCATCTAAGGAACAGAAAGAAAGGAAGAATACCTGTAAGAAAAACCTAAGGAACGGACAGAAAGGAGGAAAATGTGGAAGACAACACAAAATTAAGGAGAAATGAGGGAAATATAGTGACAAATTTCACATGTTTGTAAACCTATTGCAAGCTTCAAGGTAAAGAGGATTTGCAGAAAGAGGGGGAAGTAACCACAGAAAGAGAAATTCCCAAACTCACCGCACCTTTGCAAAATTTTAAGCAAATATGCAGTAGTTCAAATACGCAAATCAAAGCAGCTTACAAGAATAGTATGCAGTGATCATGCAGAGAGAAGCTTTGAGGGAGTTCACCAACCTGATTAAAGTTTCATCTCCCTTCTCCAAGCTCACATCCTTTTTGATTGAGGCAGGCATGGAGCTTGACAGGCCTCACAAGCTTCAACCTTTTCCAGAAATTTGCAGATTGCGAGGAGGCAAATCAACTGAACATCTTGGATATGGCTCGAGAATGGCTCTAATAGCTGCCAAAAATTTCATCCCCAAGCATAAGAGCGAGAGAGGTTGACATAAAACCCTGGTCCTTCCTACTCTTTACCTCGCCAACTTCATCACCAACTTCACCTATGGCAAAAGGGACCTGTCATCGTTACACACCCCACCAAACGGAAGCGTTTCAAAACATGAACTAGATAATCTCCACAATAACAAAACTGACCCAAACCACAAAGAAAAACACCAAACTCGGCCTGAGCTACTAAATTTGTTGTCAAGTTCTGAGCAAGGTTGAACAGGGGGTTTTATTCCACCATGAACTAAGCTTCATTTGTTAGATGTAATATAAACTTCGAGCCGCTTCGAAAATCTCGGCACAATATTTCTCTTAGGACGTAGATTCCACCAAGCGTTTCACCTTCCACAAAGAGAAAGGAAGAACGAAGCTGCCTCAGATGTTCCTCCGATGATAAAAACCTTAGAACCAGAACCAGACAAAGGAGGGACCAAGGGACAACAACAAACAACATTAGCCAAACCTGCTGGAACAGACACGTCTTTCATTTGAGCTCATTGAACATACCTAGTTTACAGAAGACACGATCCTCTCTAAGATGCAAGAATCCACAACAAACATAAAACAGTATAAAGAACTCCTTCCCAAAAAACCCTTGTCCACCCCAGATCACAACTAAACTGTACTTCTTCTCCTCCTCCTCCTTCGAACCAAAGGATCTAAAACAGTATAAAGAACTCCTCCTTCCCAAAAAAACCCTTGTCCACCCCAGATCACAACTAAACTGTACTTCTTCTCCTCCTCCTTCGAACCAAAAGATCTGTTTCCAACGCGTGGGGTTGACCGCAATCAGCACAAACCCAAGCTCAAGCCTTTAGTACGATCATCGCTGCTAACTTAAGCATTTCTTAATCCTCCCTCTCTCGCACTCCCCGAGTTCCCAACCCAAGTTTCCCTCAGGCCTGCAGCTGTTCCGCAACCCTTGCCGGGGCTTCGATTTCTCGAGCGCTAAAACCGCCCGAGCGTGCGCTGCACAATTCACATCGATCCGTGCACGTGTCGCAACCTATTTTATTTTTGCCATTTTCGTTTGTTTGTTTGTCTCCCCTGCCGGTTGCTTCATCTTTTTGGAATGATATGACGTTTGACATAGGTTTCTTTTTTCTTTTTTCTTGGGTTTTTCTGTTTCCAGTTTTGAGATATCGACAATTTGACGCGTTTCCTCCCAAAAATAAGCAAATTCACTCAATTTTATAGTTTTAGAAAATTCCAAGAGATTTTCAATGCTTTGGTAAAAAAATAGCAGAATTTGTCAGAAAAAACACTGGTCTAATATGGCCTAATCACCCTGTAATGTAAAGGAATACCAAAGGATGAAAATTACTAAGACCCAAATTGTTGCCTTTTCTTCATTTTCCTGTGGTTTTTTCCCCTTCCTTTTTATTATGATCAATTAACCATATAGCAACCTAAGAGCGGTAGTAAATGGCAGGAGGAAATGGCCTACACACTGTACCTAATTAGATTAAGTACAGTCGTCCAGTCTTCAAAAAGCATGCAAGTGGGAACTGTAGAGCTCTAAATGTAGAAAGGATACAGTGATCTGCGTGATGCCTAGTTTAAAAGAAGGTTGCTTCTAATTGCCTGGCCATAACGATTGGCCCAGTTGAAGACGTTCAAATGGTTTCTTACCTTATACTGTCCATTTTTTGATATTTACAGGTGGGGCTCGGCACATAAGTCAGTGTAACAAGTCTCAATGTTAGAAACTTTATTAAAAGCCCAAATTGAGCATCTTGGGACTGAGTGGACGTGGTCTAAGTGTTCCCTTTGCTGTCTGCCTTTCTTGAAACAACAATATGCCATCATTGCATGCAGTGGGGCAGATGTCAATGGATTGCATTACAGTGGATATTCACTCATGTTTAGTTAGTGAACTGAGAGTTCTCGTTTTCTTTCGGGTTTATTCCATTTTTGTTAAGTTGGAAAATCAATTGTTTGCTTTGGTGTCTTCCCTTTGTGGGGGGGGGGGGGGTAGCATAGGGGTTTGGATTTTGATGTTC
>Ga0209611_10000801_pt1 | contig 49902 bp, 32 predicted proteins | sample S1TSphgellanicum_3_FD_187693 | JGI IMG/M metagenome (GOLD analysis project Ga0209611, IMG submission 187693) | Host-associated microbial communities from peat moss isolated from Minnesota, USA - S1T2_Fc - Sphagnum magellanicum MG (SPAdes) (version 2) | ecosystem: Host-associated > Plants > Peat... | reverse complement strand
GGAACCGAATTCTTTTTTTTTTTTTTTTTTTTGGGCTTCTTCTTCTTCGCCGACTAAGCTTGTGCGTTTTTTTCTAGTTTGTTTCCTTCTCGGTTCACTATCGCTGTTTTGGGTACTCTCTCTCTCTCTCTCTTCTATTGTTGTTTTGTTGGAGTTTTCTCGTGCTTAGTACTTGGTTTCTGTTTTTACGATTTTCTGCTTTCTGCAGCTTTGATTGTGAGAGACGTTGCTTCGGGATTTTCAGCTGAATGAGTCAGTCTCTTGTAGGAGATAGGGGGAATTAGGAGAAAGGTAGAGAGGATGAGAGCGTAGGAGTGGTGAAGGAAATCGAAGGACGTAGGGGGCGTTGGAATGAGCCATACAGTAACCGTTTCAGTCAGCAATGCTGAGAAACTGTTGTTGAACCGGCTTCGTCGTGGATCCGACTGAGATTTGTGTTTGAGAGGAGGAGCTCTTGACCTCAAGACGAGAGCAACAATGAGACAGTCTGCGTGGTGTTTGAATTTCTTGGCACTCTCATTACTCCTCGCTGTTCACGTCTTCCACTATGATGCAGGTGAGAGAGTCAGTCTGTCTAGTCCGCCACTGCCAAAAGCTTTGTTCATGTCAATCCCCTTGCTGGACCATCAACCTTCATATTTTCTTTCTAGTACTGCTCCGTTTCTAATCTCTGCAATACTTCCTTGGTGCTTTGCTCTCAGAACACTGCACCATCTTTGTTGCTGTGGATGTTTTGGGTCCTTGTTTTTCACATGGGTTTACTTGCGCTTCACATCTCCGTCTTGCTTGAGTATAATCTTCATATACCTACTCAGGAGCCCTTCAAATCACCAAGTGTTTGTATCAAGGATGTTGGAAATGCATTGAGAATCCAGGAATCTAAGTGGAACCTCTCCAATGAAGATTTTGCATTCATCATTCAATACAACCACAGTTTCAGGATAGCAATTCGAGCAACGAAGGAAATAATGTGATGTGATCTTCCATGCTGTGGTTTTTGTTACAGTTGCCTTTGATTCTTTGGACCCAACTGGAAACATAACAATTAAATGGGATGTCATGCAATGGACAGGGGATGGCTATCAGGTATGTCTACATTGTTGTTGGACTCTTTTCCTCTAAATCACCAGAAAAGCTTGAAAGTCATAGCCAAGTCAGGTCTTTTCACAACAGCACGTGAGAGTCTTCCCATTGCTTCTGGAAAGGCAACAGAAACTCAGGACGCAGATTGTGTATAATGGTTTGCCCAAGTTTTTGGGAAGATTATTATATGCTTATCTACACCCACTGTTGGGAGCTGATGAACTCAGTGGGTAGTCATGGCAGCTTGTCACTGCCGTTCGTGACGAAGGTGATGGTCTGTCACTTTGTGAGTGACTCTCATGAGGTTATGACTGCACTCATACTTTTTGTTACCTTTAATTGTTGTTGTGGAGATTTCTCTGCAACTTCATCAATCTCTTTTGACAACAGCACCATATCAGCATTAAGATCTCTACTTGAGATCTCTAAACCAAAATTTTTATGACTCTTGGCTTTTGGATGTGATTCCACAATTAGGTTGTATGTGATTTGCTTCAAGAAGCTTTTCCTGTGATAGGAAATAGTTGTGAACAATCCAGAAGTCTTTGAGATTTAGCCTCAAATGTTTCAGGCTGGCTGTAGATCCTCCATTCTTATCTTCCTCTGCAGTCAAATTTGCATACTCAAGTCCCTGTTTTGTTTGTGTGGGGATTTGTCATGTACTTATCTACACCCACCATTAGGAGCTGATGAAGTCAATGGGGTGTAATGGCAACTACTTGCTGTGATCACTATGAAGGTGATGGTCTATTACTTTGTGAGTGACAGTCACAGAGGTTTATGACCGCATTCCTTCTTGTTGGTTTGTTTTGGTTTTCCTTGAGTGGACATAACACTTATCTTTACAGTGTCATCTTTGAGTCATCTTGGCAATCTCATAGATATGTTAAAAATCATGTTGACTAGTGTTGAAGTTCTTTACAAACTCCTTACATATGGCTATGCTCAAAGCAATGCAATTTCTCTTGAGATTGTTTTGCAATTTGATGACTTAATAGGTGAAGCACTTGATTTGGAGCGCACCACAAATTTTCAAGGTCCTGTTTATTCTGGTCATGACTAGGTGATGGGAGAATTTGCATAGAAGCTTTTTCTCAAGAATGTCAGCCTTATAGGGTAAACATAATCCTGGATCACAATGTTGCCTTAAACTAGGTGAGATTTTCCCAATAATCTATGATGAGAAAACTTGATATCGGTTTGCTAGGATTGTGATGCACATAGTTTTATTTTCTTGGTATGGCAGGCCACAGTGACACTGTACAACTGGCAATTGTACCGGCATATTGACAGTCCAGGTTGGGTCCTGGGATGGACTTGGGCCAAGAAGGAGATTATTTGGAACATGGTTGGTGCACAAGCTACAGATCAGGGTGATTGTTCAAAAGTTACTGGAGGAACCATACCACATTCCTGTGCACCAAGCCCTCAAATTGTTGATTTGCTACCTGGAGTTCCCTACAGTCAGCAAACAGCCAACTGTTGTCGGGGTGGAGTGTTATCAGCTTTTGCTCAAGACCCATCAAATTCTGTTGCCTCGTTCATAATTATTGTGGGGAGATCTGGAAATACCAATACTTCAGTTGTGCTTCCAAAAAAATTCACACTTGCAGGTCCTGGTCCTGGGTACACTTGCTCTGCTGCAACAAAAGTGCCAAAAACGCGGTTTCTATCCCCAGACAGAAGGCGAACAACTCTAGCCTTAAGTAAGCAGATTCCTTTCCTTTCCTTCCTTATGTTGCCTTGAAGGTGTGAACGCTCGGAATAAGTACTTTTTTTACTGGAATGTTGTGATCTGATTTCTATGGTCTAATCCAATTTCTTGGGTTGCTTCTTTACTCATTTTCCAGTGTTGTCAATTTGTGGTTTGATCTTGAGTGAATTGTCTGGAGCATCTCAAGGAATAGTCAGTCAGTCTGACGGAGTACTCATTGATCTGTGTTTTGGACTTTGTCTGACATGATTTACTAGTGACCATTCACTTCTGACAAAGTCCAAGTCTCAAAGGACCGTTCACTTAAAGCAATTGTGGAGTTGCTTTAGTGGTAATTGTTGTTGCTGAAGTCCCAGTTAGGAGAACTTCTGTTCACTTAAGAGTAACTCCTGAGCTGCTTTGAGGTGTGCAATTGATTATTCCAAAGCCTATGAATTCCCTCTCCTATTGTCTATATTGGTGCTGAATAAGGTTGTTCACCTTTGTCTGTGCAGTGACATGGAACCTTGTATTTACTCCCAGACACAAGCACAGAAGGCACCCTCATGCTGTGTATCGTTTTCAGCATTTTACAACTCCACAATAGTCCCCTGTCCCAAGTGTGCATGTGATTGCCCAACTAATGGCACAAATGTAGCTCTTGCAGACACAACTAATCAGCTTTGTATTGACAGGTAACATACTGACAGAAGTCTGTTCCAGCCAGCCCAATGTGCATTTGAAGGAGAATTATATGAAAAGTTCTACTTAAAGAAGGGACCTTGGGTTTGGTGCTTAGGACTGGAGCTTTCAGTTGTTAGGACACTGTCTTGACATGTGGTCAGTCCAAAACTGTTGGTATGCTCCCTTTTTGCTACCTTCCTTTAGTTGATTCATGCTCTGATTTGATTTGCTACATCTCTTGGATTGTTTTGGTCCACAATTCTATCAGGTTGTTTTGTATTGACTGCATTTTACTCTAGTTCTCTGGTATTTATGTGCTTTTTGATTGAGTCACATCCTAATATCAGCTGTGTGCCTTCATGCAGAAATGACCCACACCCAGTCCTCCCAACTTCCAAGAACACTGGAATTGTTGCCCCAGATATGCTTTATTGCACCCAAGATATGTGCCCAGTGAAAATACACTGGCATGTCAAGGTCAACTATCAGGAGTACTGGCGTGTGAAGCTCACAATCACCAATCGTGACTTATCACGGAACTTTAGTCTATGGAATATGGTTGCCCAGCATCCTAACTTTCGGAATTTCACAGAGGCTTTCAGTTTCAGTTACAAGCCTTTGAATCCTTATGGCCCCAGCAGCAGTAAGTTCCTCAGTAATAGTTGACAGCTTTCAAGTTCATGTCTACAATGGATATGTGTATGCATTTGACATAGACTTGTGAGAAGTGGATTCATCATCCTTCAAGAAAAGTGGCTGTGTTCTTGAACTAGTTCTGCTGGTATGGCATGTAAGTGGGAAAAGCTAAATTTGTGGTAGTATGCAGATAATTCGGCCTTGTTTTGGGGTGTCAAATATTACAACGATATGCTTATGCAAGGCGGGCCAGATGGAAATGTTCAATCAGAGATTTTGTTCCGGAAAGACTCTTTGTTCACACTTGCAAGTGGGTGGGCATTTCCACACCGCATACTCTTCAATGGAGATGAATGTGTGCTTCCAGAGCCTGACCAATACCCTTCCCTACCAAGTGGGACAATAGTTCCAAGGGTGGGAATACTTGGACTTCTTGTAGTTGTCATATTTGCACTTGCTGCTCTTTTGTGAGGCCTGTGTGGATCTCTGTTGGCCTCTGTTTGGTAGATATATGGAGCAAGTTGAATATGTCAGCAATGGAAGAAGGAAGGATGAATGCTTTCTCAAATTTCAGGTTTTGCCAAAGACCAATAACGCACAGGCCTTGCAAAAAGCTGTGGATTCAGGATGTCTGGATTCTGTTGTGTCTCAGGCTTCATTCACACATGTCCAATCTAGTTCTCAGTTCAGTATCAAACAATCTGATTGGTGAGACAGAAAGCTTCTCGTACATAAAAGTGCTTCTAAAGGACATGGACAAAGAGGTATTAGATGTTTGTTCTAGTACTTTTGCCCTTAAAGACCAAAATAAGCCCCTAAATGATGTAGAGGCAACCAGATTTAGAAAAAGGATAGGAGGCTGCTGATTTGCTGTAGTCAGAATATGGATCCATGTGCTTCTTATGGCATTTAAACCCTTTCATATAGTATTGAGCAGGTACTCTCTCTGCTGATGTATGGATCTTGTGGCATGAGTTTTGACCTTAACTCGAGCTTGTTTGCTTGCTCATTTTAGTGAATGTGAGCTTGTGGGTGTTTCTGTGCTATTATGAGTCATGATTCTGAGGCACATTTTTGATGTCCATTGAGGAAGGTGTATGCATTGAGAAAACATCTCTTCCAGAATATTGCAGCCACTGTACTCCTTTCTTTTGTGTCTAGTCCCTCTGTGGTACAGTAGATGTGAGCACCAATTGCAATCCTGATCTCCTTGCTATACCCCAAGATGGGCTTTTGCATGTTTCTCAGGGTTGTTAAATTTTATCCCCTTTTTTTAGTTCCTACTATGTTGTTAATTTCATCCTAATATATGGTCCTACTACGTGGTCATTTTGATTGGTGGATATAACATCCCTTTGTTAATGTCTTTAAAGATATAATTTGGATCTAATAGATGCATTCAGTTCCTATCAGAAGGCTGTAAACTTGCCAAATTTTACTAGTAAATGGACCAATATGGAGACGAAGTTGGAGTTTGAAGAGAGGAGGTAAGTTGAAGCTGTGTTGTTGAAAGTCACATGGAGTGGAAAGTGTCAAAGAGCAGATGGAAACCTGATTTGAATTGTTACAAGTCAGATGTTGAAGAATTGACAAACAGAAGAATCTAGAATTGTAGGATCTAGAAGAATGGCATTTTGTTTGCTACAAAACATCTTTCCATCAGTTCAACTGCTACTAGGAAATCAATTGCATTTTTATGAAAGATGCCAACAGTGGGCAATGGAAACTCCTCAGAGGACGCCCCCAAAGAAGTTTTAATAGTTTCACAAGTTCTGTTTAGTGGAGGTAGGCCTGAGGGCTCAAAACGCAACCTGAATTTTCAGAGCGTCATGTGGCATCATTTTTAACACCTTCAAAGTAAAGATTTTATTTCACAGTTCATAATTATATGCAAGCTCGATATGAATCGTTACCATGTTATTGCAACGGCGGTGGCAGCAGTAAAAGATTTAGTCCTAGGGTTTAGTTTTTCTTGCTGCCATAAGTTGCACAAGCCCTTGCTAAATGGATGTGTCATGACATATATGTACCCGACTTATACTCCATTCTCGACTCCTGCCACTACTGCCTCCTCCTCCTCCTCCTCCTCCTCCTCCTCCAAAGAGAAATACGGTCTTTGTCTCTATCATGAGGGTTGGAAGAAGATCGACTACTAGTTGCATCTTGTCAAGCTCTTGGGTGTCCCTGTCCTCTTCATTCCAGGCAATGGAGGCTCCTACAAACAAGTAAGCCCATTGATATCAATTTCTGCATAAATTCAAACCGAAAGAGGAATGTTTCTCAGCTTGGTGATTGGTTGTTAGTGGAGGTAGGCCTGAGGGCTCAAAACACAATCTGAAATTTCAGAATGCCATGTGGCATCATTTCAAACACTTTCAAAGTAAAGATTTTTTTTTCTTGTTGCCTTTCTTTCACAGCACTTGAATTATTTTGTCATAATTATATGGAAAATCCTTAATTACATCGGTAGTAAAAATATTAATACCTTTCATAATATTTGGTGCTAGGCCTACCTCCACTCCAGGTCCCAAAAGGGATCAACTAGTTTCTGTTGGACCTGATGCACATTTATGTTTGCATTATTGGTGTCCCCTCCTCTATGAGGATGCCACAAGAGTTAGAGATGAAATAACTAACTTTGCTATCAAGATATCTTGTGTCCCTCTTGTCATGTGAGGTGTGTGATTGCACACATCCATGATTGGGGATATCAAGTTGATTTTGGATATCAAGTTTTGCCTTGATTTTTGGTGGGCAATGTTTTCCACCTTTATACATGGAGCCTTCAATAATACAGAGTCCTTTGGTCTGCAATGGGTGCTCGGGGTTCAATTTCACAGGTTGGAAATCACCTATTTTTTATCAGGTACTGAACCTGCCACTGAACATACTACAATAATAACTTATAACTAGTTTTGAATGAAACATTTGTTGATTTGAATGTTCTCTCCATTCAATTAGTCTATTGAGTAGTATGAGAAAGATGCAGGCGTGGTTACACTGATGCATTGAAATTTGGCTTGAATGTAAATCCTAATGGGTTTAGACTATGAAACTTTTTCTTATTCCGTCGTAATTCTGTCCGAGTTTGATTATTATTGCAACTATTGTTTTCAAAGTCATGGATGACCATTGTGTGCTCCACGGTATTGAAAATGCAGAGTTTGTTTTCACTTTCTTGAGCTACACATGTATTCTCTGGGTACACCAAAAGACCTCGACTCCCTTGCCTTGGCTCCTGCAGCAGCTTTCTCCACTTGCCTTCCTTCGGCTCCTTGAGAATCCTTTCCCATAGCTCTGAATCCATATGTTTGTTGATTAAACTTGACCACATGTTTTCTTGTTTATAAGCCTCTGGAGCTTCACAATAAGGCCTAACAAGTCCTGGTTGTTCTGAAAGATTACTAGCACTGGACCAATTTGGCTGCTCCATGTAGTATTTCTGCTTTGTTGGACCCATTTCAATACAATCAAGCCTTGCAATGCAAAATTTCACATCCTTGAGATATTCTTGTTCCGAGAATACAAAGATTGATCCTCCAAAACTCACTATCTGAGTTGTGGCAAAGTAAACCTGGCATCTAAAGCTTGGAATTGGGCAATACCAATTTGTTAACCATATTCCTTTTTCCATATGGTAAGCTAGAACTACCTTGTTCCCAGCTGCATTATCAGCAATAGCGACACAGTATAACACTCCATCACAGAATGCACCATTCTGGTATTCATTCAATCCAAAATCAGGTCCAGGCAGCTCCCCAGTCACTACCCATGAGCCAGTCTTTGAGCAATAGACTTCTGTTTTCCTACAGATTTTCTCTGTGCCTGTGGTTGAACTCCCTGCGACAATCACCTTGTACGAGTTCTTGCACCTGTCGACAAGTAAGTGCATTAGGACTGGATGCCTAGGAAAATTCATTTGTGGAAGTACCCTCGTTTCTTGGGTCAATGGATTGCAGACCACAAGCTTGGGATCTTCGAAAGATTTCCCCACAGTGAAGCAAAGGAGCCCATCTCCTCCTGCAATAAGAAACTCCTTGAGAAGTCCAGGATCTGGAGATGGCAGGCAATTTAACGAAGGTAAAGTTCTCCACTCTTGCAAGGCAAGGTCATAGCCTGCCCATTCCAGTACACCGTTATGAACGGAGAAGAACATAGGGCTGTACATGCTATCCAAATCATCGCGAGATTCTATACTTCGAGCTTGCTTGAAAGAGTCGCGATTTGGTAAATCACGAAATGCAGGACAACAGGTCCTCAATCGAAAGACATCTCGAGTCGGAAGCTTGGCAAACACCTTGTTTTGGAGGTCCTCTGTCAACATAAGTAGTTGAGAGGAAGTCGAGAGTATCATGGGTTGCTTGCAGCACGTCGGACCTTCGAGAAGTACGTTCGACGAACTCTCCACGCCATGATCAGCAGAAAAGTTGACAGAAACGTTGACAGAAAAGCTTTCTAACAAGGAGGACGCGATCTCTTCTTCTTCGGCCGCTGAGTCCGGAGAATCTGTGACCTTGAATTCTTCACCATCAATACTTTCGCTTGAACCGCACATTGTGCGATGTCTCTTTCTTGCAGATTTGAAGGAAGGGGGGCCTGCTGGAAAGCTGCTTGCTGCAACGGTTTCAACAAGTCTACAAGTTCTACGTAAGTTTTGTGCATGTCCTCCTCCTCCTCCTCCCATGATTCCTGCTGCATCTGCTGAATCATCGCAGTCCGAATTGTCTGTTGCGTAGCTACCTTGTTGCGTAGTACCTAAGATCGGCGGCACTTCAACAACACACTGCATTGGTGCTTGCAACTCATGGCTATCAACAACAACATTTGTTGTTGTCTCCACAACTGGTGCAACATGCCAATCCATCTGCATCGAAACAGATGGATTGATGACACCTGGGTGGACATTCTCGCAGTCTGCATCACCAGAATATTCACAATTGCTTGGCACCATACGGACCTTCAAGTTCCCGCAAGACTCGTCTATGTGTTCGGGAATGTCTCCAATAACATTGAGCCCGATATCTTTGACACGATCCTCGCGATTCATGTTTGACAATGTTGAACATTGGCTCAGGAGAATCTGACTGTGTCCGTGGGGGAAATCACGACGAGATTCTTGGCTCTTCTCCAACTCGATGTCAAATTTCTCCTCCGCTAGAAAGTCTTTGGAGAATGGGTACTTGTAACGAACGTACCGTGAAACGCACTCGTCTATTGAAGTGGCATGCGCCGCCGCCGCCGCCGCACCGTCAAGGAAATCAACCCGGCGAGTTTCCTCCAAGTGAGATTTTTCCGGTAGTACTGTACAGACGATGTACAAACAAGAATATCGTGATGTGCACTTGTCTGATGACGTGCCGTGTCCACCAACCAAATTGAAGTTGTCGATCAGATTTTTCTTCTGATTTGGGATGAACAGTAGGCGAGAAAGCATCTCGATGACGAAATCTCGCAGTTTCCACTTCTTGGTGCTCCCACGGCGTAGAGACTCATCCAAATCCCTTTTCCTTTTGAACTCTCCTGGTGCTGCTCCAAACGGTGGCGACGACATGGTTGAATAGGAGAAAAGAAGATTAGCGTCCCCACCGACCGTGAAGTGCTGCTGTTGCTCCAGCTGCTTCTGGTCGGAGCCCTGAAATTCCAGCCGCGGCTTCGTCGACCCATCCCAATTTCTCCTGCTGTACAAGCAAAGTAATTGTACATCATGTTTTGCTTGGTGCTCAAGCAAACTCCAGCTGGTATGGATTATTCTAGAGTGTTTGATGAACTGGATGTTCTAAATTTATTGGGTGCAACAACCGTCATGCAATCCGCACTTGGCAAGTCATCCGAGCAGCTCACATCGAACATGTGCGGCTGTCAAGAGTGAAAGTGGAAGCAAGGCTCCTGGAAACGTCCACGAAAAGCACCGAGTCCGTGAAACAGGACACGGGTCCACGACGTTCGCCGACGTTTCCGAGCCAGGCCTACACGAACCGTCCTTAGGAAGATGCAGAGAAAGTGGCCATCATCCCAACGAAGATTTAGCCAAATCTGGCTATAAACCGGATCTGAAGTACAAATCTTTAAATCAACCTTATGTAAAACAATCTTTAAAACAACCTTCAACACACTGAAAGGCAAATATAGAAATCGGACGATTTTTAAATTTTTTTTCTCTGCCTCACTTCTGGCAATTGAAAGCGTTCCAAAATCACTTCATTTTTAATTAATTAATTTATACATTCTGTTTTTTTGGTGAAACCTTTCCAGTGAAAAAACCAAGGCTGTTGTAGCCTAAGTGGTGATCATCCCTGGAAAGATTTAGCCCTGAGATAAAACCAGATATGAAATGCAGATGTTTAATCAACCTTCTATATTTATGGCTACACATTGAAAATCGAATATAGAAATCAGACGATTTTTATTACTTGTTTTCCTTCACTTCTAGAATTGAAGACTTCCAAAATCCCTTCATTCTTGAGTTTTTAATTTCAAGTCTTAGCTGAAATTCCGCCAGTAAAAAAAAGACTGCTGTAATCTAAGTGAGAAATCATTTGTAGGAAAATGTAGCCAAATTTGGCTATAAACAAGGGATGAAGTACAAATCTTTAATTAACCTTCTATATTTATGGCTACACACTGAAAATCATGTATAGAAATTTGGTTAGTTTTACTATATTTTCCCTCATTTCTGGCGATTGAAACACTCCAAAAATCACTTCAAACTTTGAATTTCAAAAATAAAACTTATATTCACTTCCACGGGTGCAACTGGCTTCCGATCAGGTGCACATTGCGATCTCGATTTGAACTAAGGTTTCTGCATATGAGAGTGTGAAGCACACTCTGGAACATTCTCGAACTATATACATCCCAAGTTCAAAATGACGACCTCAGATTTCAACTGTAGAATTCCACGAATTGAACGTTCAAGTCTTGAACGTCACGTTTCAAATTTCAGGAATGTTTACGAAATGGGAGTTTCTTCCCCTGTACTTACATACCTTGAATTTAACGAACCAACATCCGATGACTAAAGCACTCGTCGTTAAGACTAAAATTACAAGGGACATCAAATGACCACAGCTTAATTGCACTTGAAGCAGGGTCAGGTCGTTTGACTGGACAAAATCCACACCGAAGGGCACTGGATTACAACTGATCAGATTTGAGATCCATAGTCTAACATCATCCCCTTCTTAAATGGAGTTACAGTGGACCAGATGGAGGATGCCATGTGCCGCCGGGACATATTTTGGCCATGAGCAAATATAATTTGACCCTCCAATGACCTGCCTGGAGCACAATTGCGTCGGATTTCTAAGGAAGTGTTAGAAAGCACAATTGAATGAGATAAAATTAGAGAATCCATGACATGATCTGCAGTCGGAGTTTGAATTCTCATATGAAACTGCATCGATTACCTTGATGAAATTTGTGCGCGTACATCAAACCACCTCTGGACCAGCATTTTCACCACCGATTCGGCGAACTCAAAAATCTCGAGTGACAAATGGATTGACCCGTAGTTTGTTAAAGCCATGGACGATTGACCTGCTGCTCTTGTAAAAGTTGTGAACAATTTATCGATCAAAACACAGTGAATCGATCACTCAAGCTTTGCTCCAATCAGCTCTCCCTCACTAAAACGGGCTAAAATCAGACAAGAAATTCTGAATAGAATGAACATCAAAGCACAAATTTGGTGTTTCAGTAGACCGTCAGAATGAATGGTCAGTCAGTCACATTGGCCAAAAGTTCTCTAAATTTTGAGACTTCACTAGAACGTGAGAGAGAAGGGCGAGGAGGAGGAGGAGGAGGAGGAGGAGAGCTTTTGAAGACTGGGAAATCTCTCACTTAAAGAAAGACTGATGAACACATGGCTTGTTCTATGGAGTATCTGCTTCTGCAACGGGGATCTTTATATGGCAATTTTTGAACCTGGAATTTCGGATTTAACCTATACAAATGAGTTCTTGAATGCCCAAATGAGTCAGAGTTTGGTACAACAAAAGCATGTGGCGAGATCTTTATTATATGTGTCAGGAGGTAAATAAATATCGACGAATTTTTAAATTTTTCCGACGACGAAACAAGGCAGCGGGACCACGGATTACCGATGACGAATTGCTACAAGCCAAGCCAGCAGGGTAAGGCCGGAAAATATTGAACAGGCCAAAGGAAATGAATGCAGTCAGTACAAAAAAGTACTGTTGCGAGTTTTTCCTCCAGTCTGTCCATTTGCCCGCCCCCAGTCCATATTTTCTCAAGTGACACGAGGCATGTGTTGCAATCATTACCTCATATAATATGGCATGTTTTGCACTTGTAACCTCACATAACATGCCAAATAAAATTTATACCCCTAGTGTGTTCATAACGTGCATAACATGAACTCAAAACATGCCTAGGCATGATGCGGGTGAAAATAAACCCTATCTGAAATGCTCTGCCGTCATATTTTTGCTTTATAACCTCAAAATAGATTAAAAACAATCTGGCAGTGCCTTACATATAGGTTACGGTAATGTCGCATTTGGAGTTCTTTGCACTTTGCCCCAGTTCCTTTTAATTTATTTCTTACTGTGATACCCAATATGTACCCATCTGGTATCATGGTAAAAAAAAGTTGCCTGGTTATCAAAAATAATGAAGGCATAGATGCACTTCATTAGCATGAATTTTCTTTTATTCTCTAGACCCTGCAATTTCAAATCCCCTAGCACAAGGTTTGGACCCGTGCAAGTTGGGCGTGGGGGTAGATGAGAATGGGCTCCATGGCCCATATAGCATATAATTCTATACTGATTATATAAATGTTTATACAATTCATATTTTTTATATTTCATGGTCTACCCATTTTGTTGGGAACAAGTTGTAAAGGAACATATGCAAATTTTGTAATTTTTTTTTTTATATTGGGAAAAATGGTAAGGTGAGACTAAAACTTTTCTTACACTTACACAATGCCTTGCAATGCTGCATGCCACTTTTGCGCCATTCCTTTCTCATCACAAGCCTTGGGTGAACCAGCAACTATAGGAAGAAATGATCTTGGCCAGCTTATTTTGTTTAGAGTAAATCCCTAAAGTAAATGCCATGCTTAAAGAGAATTAAGAACACAAAAATGCAAGAAGTAGTAGGGAGAATGGAGGAGCGTGTTTTTTTTGTGTGGCCTATTTTTATCACAATGGCAAAAAAGAAAAAGAAAAAAAAGGGTTTTTGGGTTTTATAGTCACCAAATTTTGAAACTCTAAAACTCTAAAAAATTTCAGTTTCTATATTAAGTTCTGATAGGTATCCAAAATATGAAGGAATTCTTTAAAATTTTACTTTAATATTTTTTATAGCCATATTCAGCAACATCACAAAATTGAAAAAAACAAACAATGTCATGGAGCTTGGTGCTGGCTAAATACAGACTAAAAAAAAGAAAAAACTAAAAGACACCTCTAGCAGGGGTCCCTTATTCTGCAGCTCCTAGGGCTTTACCCTACCATGGAATGCCAGCATTCTACCAAGAAAGGCCTAGGCTTCTTGGTGTTAGGTCCAAACATTTTAGTGCATTAGTTCACATTCTTGCAGTGTAAGAAATGGCAGCCCAGCTTCTTAACCCGTGTAGAGCCCTTGGATTAGGGCAGACTCAAATTCAGGCCTATGTACTTCAACTAGCTGCATGGAAAATGCCCCCCCCCCTACTCAGGCCCTACTGTAGGGCCTCATACAGGCATGCTGTACTGGAGGGCCTTTTTTTAAGCTCCGCACTTTAATGGTGGTAGCTTTTGTCCTCTTGACTTTTGGTGTTGGGGGCAACCTCTTGGAAGTTGTGGGGTCATTCTTTTCTTCTGGGTACTATTTCCTTCTGGTGGAGAAGGGTTTCCCAGGGTCACCGTCCTACCTAAAAATGTGATTCGTTTGAATAAGGGAGGCCCCATCCCACAATCATGCTCTAAACAGAAGGTTGGAGCCTTGAGGGTGGTAGCTCAAAGGTGTGAGCCTAAAAATTAGGCTCACCGGGAGCAGGCCTTCCACAACATGAAACGTTTTTTAATTCAATGGTGGAAGGCTTGCATGTGATCAGTGGAAGGGCCCGAATCAATCTTCTAGGCAAGGAGATGTGTTTAAATACAAAATGAAAATCTTTGGAGTTCTTTAAGTACAAGAGAAGTGTAGGGCCCTTGGCCCATCTTTCTTTCAAGGTACATAGGCATGAGGAAAGTGGCCTGAGTGATGGGCACTGAATTGTCATTTAGTTCTTGCTCCCAACAATGGTCATCTAAAATACACTACAAAAATTAGTGCTAGCTTTTACATGTAGGATAAAAGACAAAGGATGTGGGCATTCCCAATTTAAGGGGCCTAGGATGAAGCCATAGTTGAGTCAAGCATTGCAATTTAGGAATGTCCCTTATCGATAGTGTGAAGGACAAGGCAAACTTTATCGTGAACCTAAACATTCCTAGAAAATGAGGTGTAAGAGTATGCATACTATTAACGAGTGGGAGGGATCTTACACATAGAATTAAAGAATTTTTTTGTCCCACATTTAAAGAGTAGACATAAGACCCCTCCTCTTTTCTATGTGAATGTAGAATGCATTTCAAATGTAGTACGAAATCCTTTTTAAGTGCTTTTACATGTATAGCATTGATCAACTTCTTGAGTTGAAGATACCTTGCGCAGGGAACCATGGCCTACATTGTGCTTGCTCATTCAGGGAGACACTAAATAAACCTATATGGGGCTCTGTCGGGAGTATATTTATGGAGGCTTGTGTGATTCGTAACGTTGCGCAATTTTGGGGGTGTCGGAGACACTAAATACCTCGAAATGGGCTTTGTTTGGAAGCTATATATGGAGGCTTGCTCCATTTGTGTCGGCCACGGTCAAGTGTGTAATTTGTCCATCCATGCTTAACATTTGTCTTCTTTAAAGATTGCTCATGTCGGTTCTATTTTTCCTCTAGGGTTTGAACCGACATTGTGCAAGTAAATTTCAATAATCATCTTTATATGGCGGAAATCTCTTGGAAATGTAAATCATTTACATTTACATGTCTCAACTTTTTACACTTACAATTATATTATTGTCATATATAAATGTTTTTTTAACAGTTACACAAAGTCAGTGTAAATATTTGTTAAACACACTTATATGGCCTTGTGTAAATGTTTTAGGGCATGTAAGCAAATATATTATATAGCTTTTGTGATTGTTTTTTTTTTTTTCTTTTTTATCCATTCTTTTTTTCGGGGCTATATTTTTAAGTTTAAAAAAATTACAATGTATTCATCAACTCAAATACTAATGCAATTTTATTCCATCAAATCTCAAGAATATAGTCTAATCATGGGAATAGTTTGTATTTAGGGTGTTGAATTTTAAGTTTTTATGAATTTCTTTTTTATTATTGGGCTTGACTTTGCAATATTTCAAAATGAAGGTGCAACATTTTTAAGAAAATTCTCAAACCACTAGCGACTATTTTCAAAAGAAAGATAAAATTATCAAAATATATATTCCTTTCAACATTTACAAGGAGTTAGTTTTGTCATTGTTCTACTAATAATTTATGATGTTTGGCCCATGTTTTTACCTTAAATTGTTTTGTCGAGTTTTATTGTAGAGTTATCGTGAATGCATCATTCAAATGTTACCCCTTCTAACAAAAGGTGGCTTAAAAAGTTCTAAGGCCCAACTAAAACTTTGGTGCAAACAACCTTCCAAGGGTTAACTTAGGTGCAAAATAAATTGTAACCAAACACCCAAAAAGTGGGCATTATGTTAAAATGATTTCAAATGTATAGCAAATTCAAGTGTTTGAACCAAAACCAATCCTATTTTAACTATTATCTTGTTTATTATTATGTTTTCATTTGCATGAATACCCCTTGTAAGCCAAAATTTGTAGCAATTTTTGTTGTTGTTTTTGCAATGGACCATTTCATTGATCTATCATCAAAAAATAATGAAAGCACCCTCCCCAATTAAAAATCACATCTTTACCATGTTTTATGGTTACATTGATTTATGCAACTATGTAAAACCATATAAATATATTTGTTTTACACTTAAACTATTTTACATAATATAAAATAGAGTTACATGATTTTACACTTATACAAACATAAATGAAAACATTTACACAAAATGTAAGTCCTAAACCATTTACACACATAGCACTTGTTTGAACCTACATCTTAAAGGAAATAATTAATATGTATCACCAAATTACTTTCAACAATTTACAAAAGTAGGATCCTCTATTTATCTATTTCTTTCAAAGCATTAGTAAAATGTCAAAACCTGTGCAATCCTTAGGTAGGACACCAATGCCTATAGAATGCTAGAACAAGCCCAATAACCTAAAAACTTAAAGCATCAACTTCAAATTTTGGTGGGTGAAAATTTCACTAACAAGGAGACACTCATAGCAACATTCCCTACCATTTTAAATTCCCAGGCACATTCAAAACTTTCCCCCTGTGCTTTAAGTATTTAGACTGCATTTGATGTGTGAGGTGTTTTTATATCACTTAAAACTTTTTTTGGCTAAGGTTCCATCCTTTTCACGTTTTCTCACACAATGTTGAATGTAAAAAAGGTGAAGGATAATATGTAATTGGCTTTCATTGAAAAGCTTTTTCCCAACCGTGAAATCGAGATTATCGTACAAACAAAATAATTGTGCTTCAAGGGTATGTCATACGAGAGCGAAAGCTACTTGTGTGACATTAGCTATGTTCAACTGCGAAAAGCTTTGGCCCGGTTTCAGTGTGACAACATGCAGCTTGAGGTAGTGCTAGGTGCGTGGAAAAACGTGCCATACGTTAAGAGGCTTTGTTGAAGTTGCAACTTGGGGAAGGTAGAGGATGAAAAGCATTGCTCCTTGCCTATCCAAATACACAAAAAGTTAAGGAACGCTTTTGTTCAACCTTACCCTTCACCCACACAAGCACTCTTTCTGAGCTCATGCAAACTACGAACACAGTTGCCCTAACCAAGTTTGTGGCATGCTTCCAGTACCAAAGAACAATTTGTCCTCCATGATCTACCTTTCATCTAATGGACTTTCTGGTCCCAAATGAATGTAAAATTGTAAACAATAAATAGTAACCAGTCGCCTTATAAGAAACTTTTTTGTTTGTAACCTATTTATAGTTTGAAAATCTATTTATATATAAAAGTCAAAGGCAACACTGTGAAAATGGGATGACAGACGAGTCGGTATGCCTATATCATGAGCTGGAGAGCATAACCGCATTACAGCATCTCCAACGGCGCTAAGTATGTAACGCTGGATACTAAAATTAAATGTCTAAGTTTAGCTGTTTTTTTTGGGCAACCCCACCAATAAAACTGAAATAGAACTGCATATACGTGGGGGACTACTAATAGCAAACCACCTGGACCAATCGTTGTGATCGACCAATCAAAAATACTGAGCCGCAGTCAGGTGCAATTCATTACACTCTTTTTCGGAGGGGCACAATTGTGTTGCGCCTTTTACCAGCCACGGCAAGCTGCACAAATTTGGTGCAGAAAAACTAATTCCCTGAGCTAAACTGGCACATTTTGAGTTTTAGGCAATAAACTTTACTGTCTGGAGTCACATACTGAGCACCGTTGGAGATGCTCTAATGCCTACACCATGAGTGGCAGAGCTATGCTGCATCAGACTCACATGGTGCTGCTAAGAGATTTTGGGACAGTTTGCTTGCTGGCATTTGCATTAGTAAATTAGGTTTGGAGCATGAGTTTGGTGAGGAACTCTAATTGAGGATGCTTTCAAAAGTTACCTATTCCGCATTTTCAGCTGTTGAGATTCACAAGACATCGTTGGCAGAAAGAGAAAGTGCCAATTGTGTGGAAATCTGGAAATTGATAAAAGAAAAGGACAATTGACAAGGGGTTCAAGAATGGGTACCACAAGTACATTTCTTTCTGAACAATGCTTCAATCCGGTGTAAATATGTGGGGTAGTCTTCATGAGGAGGAAAGTAGGTAGTGGATGCAGGAACTTTGCAATTGTCTGGACTGTGTCCTCTGCTCTCTGGTTTTGGGAACCTGGTGGCCAAGGCTCAAAGCAAGGAACATGAAGGCTGCACGAAAGAGGGAGTTTTCAAACCAGACAATAATATATGTGTAGTTAATGTCAAATGCCTTAATTGAGAACAGGAAGGACTTCAGTGCCAGCCTATTCCGACATCTGTAGTTGCTTAAAATCAAGGATTCGGCCTACATATGCACCAACATGTGTAGTTGCTTAAAATCAAAGATTCAAGCCTGTACCAATAAATGTTATCGAATCGTAATCATGTACTGATAGGGTCGATTGATCTACCGATGGTCTGTCGGTTTCTCTTTGCACCACGAAAACTTGAATGTTTTGTGTTTTCTTTTGGCAAATTTTATCCACTTGGCAACAAGGACACATCAAGTGCTACCCATATCAAAAGATTTTTGTGCGAAAAATGCGCTAAAGTCATTTAAAAACCACCATCTTTAGACAACAGGCTCCAGCAAGAATACCGAAATACAGCAATAATTATTTAAAGAATTAATGTTCCTCTCTGACTTGTGGCCAAATTTCCTCTTGTGGATGATCATCAGTGTGGGTACTCATAAAATTGGAAAAAAAATCCTGATTGGTAGGGACCATGAGAGAATATTTGCACAAAATGTCAAAATTGCCTTCTAATCCATAAGCACCTTTAGGGGCTGTCTTGCTGATGTGTCTCTTCTGATTGGTCACCCACACCCCAGTTACATGAATATTAGAGAAAATTACTTGAACTTTACACCGCGCAAACATAAGAATATCCCAATTTTTGAGTGGAAGAAAGAAAACAATTGTCCACATATGCCTCCAAATGGAAGCTGTCTTTCTATATAAGTTACAACTGAAGATCTTCTATTCCACTGCTGCTTTTTTATCTTTGCGACTCTAGGTTCTAGGTGAAATCACTTGGACAAGTGCTTCATGCCTTTTCTTTTCATTTCCTTTTCCCCTTTTGTATTCTTTCTCTTCATTAGAGTTTTTCAATTTCACGTTTCATTGACATGTGTAATTTTGATGGTTGTTTTTCTCCACCTTTTCCTTCTAATATTTTGACCTAGATTAGCTAGTGGGAAAAACAACTTCAGTTCTAAGGTTCGAAAAGTTAATGCTAATGGTATTTTGAAATGTACAGTTGGCCAAAATGTCTCTTGATATCATTAATGATGTTTGGATTGTGTGACAAACATCTGTGGGTGCAAAAAACAAGCTTCCTTTACAGTCTCCAAATGACCATGTTGTGTAACTTTTATAATGTAGGCAGGCTAGACATTTTCTGGATGATAATATACCTGGGGTTTGCAAAACTAATTAGGCTAGGTTGAAATTTGCCCATTAAGGTTTAAGTCAACACAGTTTTTTATCATATTTAAGGTATGTTCACACCTACCAGTAAAGTAGTGATAACTCTTTTTCAAGAAAATGTTAAAATACTAGCATCCACACCTGATGTTACGATTACCATTAAAGATGATGTGGCAACTAACATGGCATTCAATGACAATGCATTGTTAACAAAAGAGGTAAACTAACAAAGAGTCATAAAATATCACTAAAGTAAATAAAAAATGAACTATGCAAGAATGTTAAATTGTCTGGCCCAAATCCAACCAAGTAAGTGTGTAGTAAGTTAAAAGCTTCAAAAACATCTATTACACAAAATCCAAGCACCATCATCAGAGCTTTTCAACAAAGCTCCAATGGAACTAGAATGTGACTGCATGTATGTCATCATCAAAACTTTTTGATTGCAACACAATTATACGTATGTCATTGCCAAAGCTTCCTGATTGTAACATGATTACAAGAATGTCATTGTTAAAGCTTCCAAATTATAATGTGACTACACATATGCCATCGCCAAAGTTTCCTAATTACAACATTGCCTCTGTAAATGGATAAAAAAAGTGCAAACAACTTCTTAACACACAAAAATGTAGCTAATCCAAGTACTTGAAATCTTCAAATTCATTAAGTTCATTCAATTTCATTATCAATTCAAATTCAATAACACAGAATTTCATATGAAGAAGATTTGGAGATTCACACGTTTAAGAAGGAGAATGTAAAAGCATGCTAAGTGGTAGAGGTAGACCATGAATAGAGGTGGTGGGATCCAAATGAAGTCCAAGAATGTTGTTGTTCCTGAAGCAGAGTTTGAATCCACCTTTGAATTCAACATTGCAAAAAAATTTCATCAACCAAATTGGGAGTATCAAGAAGTGATGACATTAATTTAAGCAAAGTGAGATGAATACTTTATAGGATTGGAAGTGGTTGATTCGAGAGATTAGTTTGAAAGTGCAAATTATAGGTGGTGGAAAATTGCAAATTTAGTGAATGCATGCGAACATTTGTCATTACCAAGAAACAATGATGCTTGCAAAGACAAATGGGGCACGGTCTATGGAGACTTCAAGTTCATTTTGACTGCATGGCTTTAATAGGAAACAACACAAGGTACTAGGATTTGATTCACAAGAAAAAAAAAACTTGAATGTGCTTCACCATTACAACAAAACAATGTACAAGATGATTGACTCATTCATGGGGGCCGACCCATGTTTCATCCTTCGCATGTTCAAGATCTCATGGCATTAAATGACCATGTGTTTGGAGTTCATTTGTTGCAACCAAAAGTAAACAAAATGGTTTTATTTAATCCTCCCAACTTCATCTTTTATAAGCAAAGAGGATTATTGGAATTGTCTACACCACCGATAATTACAAATGAATGCAAGCAACAAGGCAATACACACACCTTTAGAAAGGATTGGCATAAGAAAAGCAAGTGCAAGCAACAATGCAATAAACACTCCTAGCACAAGAGAAGACTTGATTCTAGTAAGGACATTTCAAAACTACATGAACATGATTGTTGGGGAAGACACCTCACTTGATAAGGATTCTAATGCATTAGTAAGAATCTTCAAACCTTTGCCTATTGTTGGTTGAGGAGCTTTTGTTAATGTAGGAATCAAAAGAAAATTGTTTGTAGATCTCAACAACATGGTGGACACAATTAAACAAGGGAGCAAGATGTTGGTATCATCCATCAACAAGATCCATACTACCAACTTGGAAATTAAAGAGCAACGTACACAAATTTCAAAAGAAATTTTTTTAAAAACGTATCAATTACTTCAAGTCTAAAAACATTAAACAAATTGACTATTCAAGTCCAAAGATGTTGAAATCAACAACATCCAAAAAAGTATGGTTTAAACAATATTTCGATTGATTCAGGTAATGGGCATGATGTACTCAAAGGGCAAACTAGTAATTGGTTCTAACTATGTTGTAGAAAACAAAAACATAGAAGATGATTAAAAATAACCAGGATTGTAGAAGATAGAAAAAAAAATATTATAAAATGCAAAAACATAGAAATTGATGGAAAATACATCTAGCTCTACTTTAATTTCAATTTGAACCTTTCATTTTTAGTTTTTTTTTCACTTACCATGGTTACAAAAGATAAAAGCAATAAGTATGAAAATTCAATACCTTTCAATAGATAATGGTTCAATATAATCATGAAAAGATACATTGTATTATTTCTATTTCATGAAATATAGTGTTGCACTTCAAGGGTATAATGTGTTTGTATAATGTTTATGTTCAAACCAAGTTTCTTTGTTGTCCTAGATACATTTCAATCTCAACATGTCATTGTTCACCAAAAAAAATTCCATCTTTAATTGATGTAATATTTTCTTGAGTAGTAGCAATTTCATCCAACATAGTCAGGATCTATTCCACATCTATCTCACAGTGACATATTAATAGTTTATGCAACAAGCAATAGTAGGTGATCAAATCAGAAAAAAATTAATGTGCATTTATGTCTTCCCTTGAAGCTCATGAAATGTCTTTTTTAATATGTTGAAGGCATCTTCAACAATAGATCACATTCACTTGTGCTTTTCGTTGTACAACATTTCAAAGAGGTTGTGACCTCCTTCTCCATGTGGTGTCATCAACCAAAATAGTAAGGGATACCCCTTATTTCCTAACAGAAAAAGAACAAAACCTTCTTCACCTTTCTTTTCATTGAAAAGTCCTTGAAATTGGACAAAATAAAAAATTGCAGACCTTTTAAGCACTCTAGAATCATTGATGCTTTCTAAAAAATTCACAAAGATGTTAATGAACAATTTTTGGTCATCTACAACTGCTTAACAATCAACATTGTACCTTTTTATTTTGTGGTAAAAATAATCTTCACAAAAAGCTCCATCAGGTTTGGAAATAGAAAAATGTGTATTGGTAATAGCCCTTTGGATGCTTGGGAGACCACAAAGAGTTTTGAAACCTTGCATTACCATTTCCATTTTATTTCTAGGTGGCCAAGTGATAAGATGTTTGAAAATAACATTGAAAACTATGATGACCTCTTTCAAAACAAGTGAAACAATCAATCAACCCATAATAAATAGTTCATTACAAATTAGTAGATTACAACCTTGTGTAAGCTTGTAAAAAGCATAAGCCACTTGCACCTCCACTAGGATAAACATCTTGTAGTGAGTGTCCTGCTTTCAAATCAAAGGCCTTAAACGATTAGTAATGGCAAATAGAGTTTGCTTCTTCATTCGAAAGTTCTAGAGCCAACATGCATCATCATATTCCATCAACATGAAGATGGAAAACCAAGTCATTGACCTTGACTTCACATAATGACTAAATTTTGGGGGCAACAACTTTAAGCTGTAGGTGATCTTGTGATGTAGACAAACCAACATTATGACATTCTCCTTGATGTTGGTTACAACAACAACACTTGGAAGAGAACTTGAAAAAAAAAGAGGCAATGCAATATGAAAATGCAAACTTTACAGTAGCAAGACAAATAAAACAAAAAGACTAACTATGTGTTCATTGTCAATGTCCATTGCATTGATAGATGCTTGTTGTTGTTGCAAATAATTGATGCAAAAATTGAAAACAACAATGTGAAGATGAGTGTGTAGGAACCAACAAGCCAAGTGCACAAACAATTTAAAGACGAATGAACAACAAATAGAGAAAACAATTAATTGTAGAACAACTATAGATGTGAAGATGACAATGTGAAAATGAATGTGTAGTGATGAACAAACCAAGTGTGTAGATGTTTTGAAGACGAATGAACAACAAACAAAGCAAACAACTAACTACAAAACAACTATAAACATGAAGACAATGATGTGAAGTTGAATGCACAACAACTAGTAAACCAAATGGGCAACGTGATGATTTGAAGATGAACAAATAGTTGTAAACTTTAATTTATTGCATCATCATGTAGCATCTTGTGTGATGATGAAACATTGCATTGGAATTTTGTGTCAATGGTACGTTGACACTTTTGTTGTAACCATTGAAATGTTACTTTAAAATCTAGTTAGGTTTGAACACAAAACTAACTTAAATGATTTTTAGGTTAATAACCCTAAAACTAATGCTAGTTTGATAGTTGATGTAGACGCATGTCTATACCTAGAGTGTAAGGTTAACGTGTTCTAACTTTGTTACAGTTAAAAATTAAAAAAAACTTAAGTTCCCTAACGTAAACTAATGTTAGGGATTTAAAATGTTAATTAACTAACACTAGGTGTGAACATATTATTAATAATTGAAGGAATTTAAAATTGAAGGATATGAAAAACATAAATAATGATGTTTACTAAATTTTAATGCAAGCAACATTACAAGAAGCAAAAAGTGGAAAGGAAAAAAAGTTTTATTTTAATTACAAATAACTAATATTGTCCTCCTCATAGTTTGAGATGAAGAACTCATATGTTAGAATGGAGAGGTGGATCCATGAAAGGCGGAAGTGGAGACATAACCAACCCCATTGTTGCTCTTTGATTTAAAAGTGAAAATAATTGCAATTTTGAAATCAATCCAAACTTGTTTTAAATTGAGTTTTGGTGTTTTAGGTTTCACTTAACTATGGCAAGGGGAGCAATTCACATGAATTCTAGATGGAGATCACACCCGAGATTTACAAAGTTGTATAAAGAAACTCATGTTTTTAGTTTGAAAGACAAACAAATATTCAAATGTTTATAGCATAAATGAGCAAAGACATAACATGTGAATGTCATTGGTATTGAACGAAAATTCACAAAAAGATAATGGAGCTATTGTGAATTGAATGGCTTTCAAATGAATTAAGGCAAACATTGGCCCTCTCAAGGGGTCACATTGACACATACCCATGATCAACAGAATAATCATAACATCCATTTTCTTCTAACAACCATCCATGGAAACTCTATGGCATATAGAAAGTGTGATTGAAGTGTAACTGAACCCAAAAATAGAAACCAATGGGGATGCGCACTCCTCATACCTACCGTCAAAATTGCATGAGTATGTATGGAATAACAAAATGGTTATTACCACAGGTCACAACCCATGGTATGGAATATTCTCAAAACCAGGTTTAAGAGACATTGGTTATGAGAATATTCCTCTGACAAGGGATGCGGAGCTCAGGCTTTTTGTGAATATTCCTCTCTTGACCCTTTCCACCAGAATATTCACATGGCCAGGGGTTAGATAGCCAGGGTATTTCAAAATATTCTTCATTGTGCCCATTGTGCCTGGTTCGCTGCCCATGAGGAATTTGTGTGAGCCTGGAATTTGGGCAGAATGGCCTGTGTCTGGCACATTCCATAATACATAATTTGGAGATAGTGGAAATTACGGGTATCCTCCCCAACTCTAGAGGATGATTATATGAAATCCATTAAAAGGAAAACTTAATGTAACATGTTTAATCTTCTTTTTCCATAACCCAATCGCATGTCAATTTAACTAATTGAGAGGAGACATGTTTGTTAGGGTTCCATGCAGTGGTCTTTTTGCCAGTTCACCAAAAACAATTTCCGATTTGTGGAAAATGAGGGTTTCTGGTTGCCAATTTTCGAGAAAAAGAAGTAAGTAGTGTTCAATATCCAAGTTAGATTGTTTTTTGTTTTGTTTTGTCACGCTGAGATTTTTCATACCATGGTGCTTCATGCCTAGCTCTTCGAAACTTCAGAAAGCTCTCAGTGAGTAGCGGTGCAACAGCTTGGTTTGAGACTGTTTGGAGCTATTGTGTGGAAACTATTGATTATTGAAAATTTCTAACTAAAATTAAAACTGAGAACTGTATTGGAATTTGGGGCCCATACTTGGTGTTGTTTAAATGTCGGTGGCAAGTCACATTTAATAGAGTTTATTTCACAATTTTCAGAGCTAAGGTGTGAAAGATACTGATTTTTTATTGGATTTTGTTGGTGGAAATTCAAAAATATTGAAAAAATGGGGTTTGGAAGGCAAAATCAGTGGAGCCCTCAATTTGTTCACATTATGCGAATTTAAAAATTTTCAATTCTGAAAATGAGAAAAATAAAGAATGTGGTCACACTTGGGCCAACTGCATGGCTACACCAGTAGAAGGATAGTCAAATTTCTTTGGCATTGATATTTTTCTCATTGCCAAGATTTGACTAAATGGTTTAAAAGATGATGCCCACTTCTAGTACATCTTAAAATTGGAATATTTTTCAAAAACACTGGTTCCATGTTTGTAGTAGGGTGTGCATAGGAAGTAGGAACCGACAGCCCTAAAATAGGTGTAGATCTGGGTGCCACATTGACAATACCTGCACGGAAATGGTTGTCTTGTCAACATGGCTTTATTTGGGGCCCTCACTTTGCAACATACCGCCAATGAGGAAAATTATTTCATTGGTGACCCCATAGTTTTGTGTTTTTTCTTAAAAAAATTGAAGGACCTCCTTTCTTGTGATAAGAATCTTTGATTGGCTCATCACACAAAAATTAATCAAGCTTTGGACGTCCCCAAACAAATATAGGTATTGTAGTCTCCTGCTTTGGGCTGGTTACAAGAGTAGAACTTAGGGAACAATGTGAGTTGCTGTAGGGCACATGTTGGGGGAACACATTGGGATAACAAGAACAATTCCGCAAAAAATGCATGACATCCCCCACCCTCGATGCCCGCAAGGAAAGAAAAACTAGGGCTGGTGGGGTGTATGCTGACTTGCCTCATTGGGTGGCAAGAATTTCTATGCCGATAGTCCTGACATGTGGTTTTTAATCATTTTTGGCCTAGGCTATTGGCAGGGGCAGACTTGTCGGGACATAGTGCCTCTTTCAATCATATATTTTTGTGATTGTCGGCAAGAGCAATTTAACTCTTATTTAAGGTTTCTAAAAAGAAAAGAGTTCTTCTTTAGCCTAGCTCTAAGAGAAGAGAGAAGAAAGTCCTTTTACTCAGGAATCAAAAGGTACATGGGGTCAAGTTCCAATGAATAGAATCCCTCTTGGTGATAAAATATTCTGATGACAATTCTGATTGCTAAAACTCCTCAATTCTATCTTTGCAAGAATCCCTGACTCCCCCACTCCCAAAACAAGGGTTCCGGAAAACAACCATCTTACATATTAAGTTGAGCAATAACTGCAAGCCTAGTTACTTCCTGACTTTCACCCTTTTAAAACACACCTCCCATCATCACAATCGACCTCTTGCAAATGCGGTTTCTGACATAGAGAGATATAATCCACTTATTACATGCGATCAATTTTTGACATGGAGAAATTCTGACATCTAATTTGACCTAATCTGACATCCTATACATTCTCCATTCTTCCTTTTCCTTGGTACAAAGGATACAAACATCCTCCATCTTAAATTGGGCAGTAACTGTAGGCCTAGCTACTTTCTAAGTTCTACGGTTTTAAGACACACCTCCCTTGGATGTCCTTGGCTAGCATGTGAAGGAAATTCAATGTGTGCACCCAACCCAAAATATCTAAAGAAGAATCTATATCCATCTAACATACTGAAGAAGGCCCTTTTTTTTTTGCTTACTAGGTGTTTAGTGGATATAAGTCTTCACTTTCATCTTCACTTGTTGAGTATGCACAAAATGAATATATTCTAGTCAAAGTTTGATACAAAATATTGAATTTTAGTGAAAGTAACTGTGAATTGTTTAAATAAAATATCAAATAATATTTATTGCACAAGATTTGAGAACTCTTATGATTTATGAGTAGTTAATGGCAATAGTATAAGTTGTTTGAAGAAAATTGAGGAGACAATTGAAACTCGAAATACGGCCACTTTTGGTGGGTAAAAAGAGTTTGAACCATTGTTTCGTAGCAGTACTATTTTAGAGCAAATTTTGATGTCACATCCTCAGTTTGGCTGTAGGTCTAGTTTGCGATGTCAAATAATGCAAAATGTGACCTTGTTTTTGGTACAGAGCTTGCTTTGTCAAATCATCACTTCAATCTAGGAATCTGAAGTTCCCACTAGGTTCCCAACATGTTCCTTAAGTTCTCAATGTGGTCTGCATTATGTTCTCAAACATGTTCCCAATAGCACCGCGCTTTATCCCATCCTTTACCCTAAGTTCTACTCTCATAACCTATATAACCAGCCCAAAAGGAGGAGACCACAACGCTTGTAGACTTTGGAAATGTCCAAAGCTTCATCAAATTGTTTTGGGACAGGTAAATCGATGATGCCCATCACAAAAGGGGGGAAAAAAACTTTGAGGTCCCCACAACTAATTCATTTGAGGCACACTTTACTAGAACTGTCCACTGTTCACATTCCTCTTGGATAGTGGACAGTTGACTATCCATGCAAAGCTCTTCTAATATTTTTGTTTTGTGTTGGGGGGGAGGTCGAAGCAAAGAGTTCCCAAGTTCCTGACATGTTCCTCAAAAAGTTCTCAATAGCACCTCACTTTTATCCCATACGCTTTGACAAATGTTGTCCTCCTTTCACCTATATTAGTGTGGCCTGTGCCGACAGCTCAATTGTTACCATGTCCTCAACTGATTTTTCCTTCTGAAACTTGGTTTTTTGGAATTTATTACAATCTTCATTGGCAAAAATCACTTAAAATTTAATATCTCCCACATTCTGAATCCAAATCTTACCAAATACAAAGAACACAATGTCAAGCATTGGGTTCAGTGAATCTCATACCTACAAACAAAACAAACTACCTTCCTTCATAGATAGATAGTCAGGGTAAAGGGAAGGGGCTCTGTACTTCAAAATAGAATCTTCTATTTTTGGGAGCCTCCATAGTTTTCATTATTTTCTAGATGATGGGACAATCAAATTGGCTGATTGCCAAAATAAAATTGAACTTGTGAGTACTTGATCTGACAAATAGGAGAGGTAAATAGGATTTTGGTGTGGGAATATGAACAAAGAGACTAAGACTTTCGGGAACAACATGGGGAGAGCATTGGCAAGTGTCGGAATATTGTTAAAGAATTTCACTAGTGAGAAATTTCGAGGAACTAGTATATGAGAGATTTTGTAGACAGAATCTTTGGTACGGTTATTCTTGGACAATTGATTTGTATAGCTTTTGTATGGTCATCCTTAGACAATTTTAAAGACAATTCTGGAGGCAACTATCTCAATTTTAGCTTAATTATTTCATTTTTTCTTAATAATTATTTTTAAAATTAATTTTTTGAATAATTATCTAACTCATTTCTTATTAATTGTCTCTTATCCATATAATTATTTCACTCCTTTTCCCTGCCCACCAACATGGATACGAAAAAACAAATTAACATGTGTCTTTTCACGTTCATGATATTTATATCAAATTCAAATTAAATTTGACATTGACATAAGTATTGACAAACTACTGAAAAACATGTGAGAACATTGTTAGTAGTAGTGCACACCAAAGGCGACAGTAGGGTGGTAAACACACTCTACCAAGCTCTGTTTGACGTCGATTATGTGCCTGATAGTATGCCAGTAGGTAGTGCCATATTTCTTGGAGGGGAACTTCTGCAGTTTCTACGATTAAAACCTAGGTCATGATGCAAAAGTGTTTGCACAAAACACTGGTAATGAAAAGCCTGTGAATTGTCTTTCACTTTTTTTTAAAGAACATTGAAAACTGGGTTGCATGGTTTCTCTGTCAAAAAGACAAGCAAAATCAGGGCCTGACAGAGTTCGTTAGGGGTTGTTTAGTGGCCCAAAGGCCGATATCCAAGTTTGATAAAGCATATGGGATAAAATATGAAACACCTGAGGGACATATTGGAAAGTTACCATTAGGAAGTTTATGAGGAAAATAATTAGGAACTTGGGTGAGGGAAATTCTCAAGGTTGAAGGTGCGACTGAAGTACTGCCTTGCAGTAGGTCCCTTATTTTGAGAATGCCTCAACCCTAGGACTTAAAAAGTTCATGAGTTCTTTCAAATTCTCAGATTTGGGATGGGCAGTAGTGTTTTTTTCTGTAAAAATTGTTTGAAACCAATCCATATGAAGATGTAAAAGAAGTGATAATCATCCAAAAGAAGACACAGCCAAATTTGGCTATAAACCAGATATGAAGTACAAATCTTCAATCATCCTTCAATAACTTATACTACAAACTGAAATTCAAAGATCAAAAAAATTCAATTTTAACTATTTTTTGTCTCCATTAGGCGATTGAAAACCTCAAAAATCATTTCAATTTCTAATTGCTTATTTTAAGTTCGCCCATAAACAAAAAAGGCTGATGGGCAACCTGATTTTTGTTTTGATTTTGGGACCCACTTCTTTTTTGCGGATTATTGAAGGCGCAAAGGCGTGACAAGTACGTAAACTTATTCACAGAAACTTCTTGATTGCAGACAGTTGTCCACAGACAGTGATTTGCTGAATGCGCAAGCAATTGCACGCTAGCCTTGTAACGCAGCGACGAATTTCCTGTCATTAGTGGCATGCTGCAGTCAATCAAGATGGACCAATGGCAGGAGTATTTTGGCGGAGAATTGTTGGTGAAGAGACGAATGGCCCAATTACTTTGCGGCTGTTTCAAACCTGCAGTTCCGACGAAATATAATCGGCAAGTGACGGTAGGAATTTACAAGGAAATTGAAGATCACCAGATTTGAGGAATGCAATAGACTCTTCCATATTCCCCTGTAATTTTTGGAGGTAATTTGATGCATCGACGTCAACTTTGACAAAGTAGCGTCGCCAAATGTACAGTGATCCGCTGAACTTGATGCCTACATTTGATAGTTTGATCTGGTGATCAGGTAGCGTATGCTGTAAAATGTAACAATTCTGGCTTTGGGGCAATCGCCCGTCATCTTGGGTTACAACTCTGGTAGACAAGTTTACTTTCCTCTAGAGCTTAATTTTCCAAATTAACAGCTTTGGATGGAACCCATTTTTGTTGGAGAGCGTTCCTAATTATGTCACCATTAATATATCTTGTTCACGAGTTCAACCTACACTTGCAGCTGATGGAATGCTCTGCTACTCCAGTCATGCCTCGAAAAACAAGTGTGCAATGACTGTTACAGTCAATAGATACGTGATCAGAAACCTGCTGCAGCCTGTTTCACCTCTTTCTACGAAGCTAGTTCGTTCATATTGAAGTGGATGTATGTTATTATTATGAGGGCACTCATAGCAATCTGAGTTCATAAACCTCAATTGGATTCACGGCGCATACTAATGAATGCCACCAGGTGTACATTTAGGATCACCAGGAAGACATTGAAGTTGGTATTTGACTGTGTTCCTAGTCATCCGGTTGAGCAATATAACTATGTAAGCTCAGTTTATAACGTCAGAGCAGTGTTTTGTTTTTTCATTTCTGCAAAGTAGCCAGTGAGGCCACAGCTGAACGGCATGGGATGCTAAACCGGCTAAATCTAAGATTTGTCGGGAGCTCTGTCTGGCATCACTGGTAAAGTCTTTTTATCTCAACATGGCTGCCACTTAAAATTTGAAAGTGAAAATTCTGGCCCCTCCTTCAATTTTAGAGGTGAAGAAATGTGGCTATACTTGGAATTCAGTTAGAGGTTTTCAGCTAATCTTCTTTTGCATTTGGAGTTCTTAAGGTGATGTGTGAATTTATTTTGTCAGCATCTAGCAGTTACTTGTTCCAAGCCCTAAAATTGAAGGCATGTGAGTAAGCATTATGAAATGCATTTGGCACACACAATGCAAACTACGAGCACACTTAAACAAAAAGCAAAAACAATATATGAACATGCAAAGACAAAACATTATAAGCATTGGATTGTGAGGATTGAATAGAACATGTTAGTATCATGGAAAGAAAGCTATTTGATTTGTAAAACAACCATTGAATTCAATAGAAATAAATGAAGAAACCAACACAATTCTACCTTTGCAAAAATTGGCCCAACAATTGCAAAAAGCATACTACATACCTAGCCATCATAACAATTATCAATGTCGTATTTCTTTCCATTGTTCAATGCATTGTACATATGAGAAATTTTGCAAAGTGTAGAACCCATGTGCAAATATGCACGCACAACAAGTGACAAATAGGTAATGAGCTTGCTGCAAAGTTTTGACTTCATAAAAGCTTAAGAAACACCTCTCATGTTTCACATTACTTACCATTTACTCCATGGCCAATTCAACCAATTTCACATACTCAAAGTAACTACAAACAAATACCCAAGATGTTGTCATGACCACATGCCACATTTTGATCAATGGATTGATGTCAAAAGGTGGAGCCATGCACATTGTTGCATTAGATTTCAATGCCAACTTGAACATGTCTTGTTGACTATCAAGGTCACTAGTATTCAAGACCTTAAACACAAATATCTTCATTGTAGAATGTTACATCAATCACCTAAAGGTGTTTTAAGAAAAAACATTTCACTATTTGGTTCTAACGAATATTGGGGATACACAATCCAAAGATCATCCATGACACCATTGTCTAAAAACCTTGTTTTTAATTATCAAATCAAAATTAAGATTATTTATCCATTTCATTTGGATGTTTTCATGCTTGCATTTAAATAATAATTTGAAGGCCCAAAAATAGTTTATAATAAAGCTGAAAGATTGTTTATAACACATGTATACATCACCTTGGCAAATTTCAATAATAGCTATCACACACAAATTCATCCCTCATATGTGTAAATTTAATGAAAGTATGCACACATTCAACACCAATAAAATACAAGAAAACCCCAACAAAATTTGGAGGTCACATAAATGTTCATAATTCATCTTTGCTTGTTAGTTTGTAGGGTTGTATAACCCCATCTTCACTAAGAGCATTTTATATTCTACCATGAATCTTTTAACAAAGCTCAACATTGAAATCCACTTTGTTTCACAGTTTGGAGAATCTTGATCCCCTTTGTTTCCAAAACTTCAACAAGTTTTGTAAATTTTAGATGTCTTTTAAATGAATGTACAAATAGTTACATAAGGTTTGTAACAAATTTTCAAAGTGATGACCAAATCCAAACTTGATAAGGTTTGCATCATCAAATTGGTGTGATGGGCAACACAAAGGATCTTAAAACAATTAGATCCATATTTGCATGAATTTGTTTTGTAACACCACTTTTTGTGCCTTGAGAAACATTAATGCCATCTACCCCAAAACAAATGACTTTTTGGGCAATTTAGTTTCATGGCAAGTCACCACCTATTAGCAATGCCTTCATAATCACCTTAACTAGGTTATTACTCTTTAACTTCACTACAACAAAAGGTGTCCTTGTATGACAAGTGATTTTATTTCATGTTGAGTGAATTCATTAGTCATAGTGAACATGATTTAATGGGGAAATAATGAATTCACTAGCCTAGTGAACTAAAACTAGTGAATTGCACCCACATTTTGTAATAATCCTTGTAACCACCTAATCCAAAGAAATGGAAATGGGAACCTTTACCCAATTTTCCACCACATAATACCAGAAACATGATTAGTTGTCAATTATAAAACTTCATTGTAATTAAAAGCAATGTAGTATGTAGCTTGAAATGTTGCCTTAATTCTGTTCATGAACATCGTTTGGTGCTTGAATTTTGCTAGGGTTCAACATGAATTGTCATTTAAAAAGTTTTGTTATTTTTTGGCATTACTAAAAATTCATATAACAATTACAATTATCATTCATTTTCCAACAATGAACAACCTTTGTTGCAACAAATGAAAGAAAATCACAAATTGAACAATGTTTTTTGCTTTCTCTCTAGCCACCTTAAGCACCAATTGTGCACTAATTATTATGGGAAGTAAATGTTTTTTTAATTCTTGGCATGCTTACACACTTTGGAACAATATGGGTTCTTTCTTTTCATATAAAACCCCATATTTTTATTATCCTTTTCAAAACTTGCATATTTACAGAACAAATCCCATTTACAAGCAAATAATTTGTTCATCCCTTTTACTTCAATATAAATCCTACACTTGACAATGCACAAGCTTCCATCTTTCCTTATATATAACTCAACCCATAGGATTTTTATTATCCATTTGTCTTGGAATTGTTCTGTGACATCATAGTTTCATTTTTTTACTTTCAATGGTATGGGCAAATTCTTTTTAAGGGTTTGGGAAGACCCACACAAGGACATAACGACATCTTCATTTTCATTTAGATTTGAAAGATCAGAACTACAATGAAAAAACAAAGGAGGAGAACATGAAACAAGATCATGAAATGAAAAAGTTACATCACAAGTAGGAATGACAAGATAACCACTCACAACATGGTTCTTGGAAGAAAACATATTTGAACTTGTAAACAAACTAAAAGAGTGATGGAATTGTGATAAGAAAAAATAACAATAACCAATGAAACTTTATTGCAATTTATGTAATTGAATAAAATAAATGTTTAATTCTACAATTTCAAGTTCAATTAGCACATAACAATGGATAAATAATTGTTACTTTTATGCACATTCAAATTTCACACTAAAGAATAAAAAGCGAAGGAAGAAGGTTGCAAAATCATAATTAAATGTTATCAATAATTAGTATTAAAAAATAAGGCTTTCATTGTTTTGTTTTCTTTCAATTTTGCAATTCTATAAGATGATTGTCACACAAACTCTTTGGACCCGTTGAACTAGGTCACATAATCATCCAAACATAGAACACATATATTGAATAGTAGATACATTCTTAGAATTACCCACTGGCATGAGCCTATGGCCACTTAACTCAAATCCTATAACCACCTAACTTCCTGCCTTCTTCAACAAAGAGAAGCTTGAGGTCTCCAAGGGGTCATATCACTTTGATCTCTCTCTCTTGAACCCACTGGCCTTCCCACTCCTTCTCAATGTCTTCAGACCATATGAACTAGGAACCACATCAAGCTTCCACAAGAACCCAAGTCCCAGATTATATTTTTAACATAGATCCTGAGCCCAAACAAATTGCATAATTTAGTGCTCCTGACACCATCCCTCAAATTGGCCACACATAAAAGCAAGAAAACAACACACATCAACTCCCCTGTGACTACTTCATAAGTTTTACAAAAAACCATAACCCCTCCTTTACATGGTCCATTTTGTAAAATTCAATGGATTATGGTTGTTCTTCTAAGTTCCCAATAATCAAAGTGCTCTTTCATGATATGCAAGTCAATAACATTCATTTACAGATCAACCCAACATACACACATTGAAAAGATTCTAGGCCGCTCTTGAGATTTCTTGTTATGCCCGTATGCATGGCCTCATACATGACGACTAGTTACGGGCATGCTAATCATGCCTTTTAAGGTTAATGTATGTTTTTAGGTTACTGTACACTGTTAGGTGTTTTAGGATTATGGCTTGTTTAAGGTTTTAGCTTGTTGATGACTATATAAAAGGCCAAGCTCTTCCCTTCTCTTGTTAGTTTTTTTAAAATTCCTTTGTCAGGAAGAGTTTTCTCCATAGTTAGATTGGATTTCTATATGCTCACGACGATTATTACGCAACCACCATTTACATACACTACATTTTCTATCCTTCTTTGCAATTTAATTCTAGAAAAACTACTTCTTGTCACTTAATGTTGAAAGCGGCAGATTTTTCTTAGTTTTTTTTAGTTTCTTGTGTTTTTTTTGCTGCTGGTGTTGTTGTTGGTGGTGGTGTTGTTACTATTGTTGTTGTTACTTCTCCTTTCATGTGCTCCTATTGTGGCTATAATATAAGCATAAAAAAAGAAAGAGAACTAGCAACAACATAAGTGCCATCTTCTCTTCCACAACAAGAGCAGCTTTAGTAGTAACCCCAACTCCTCCTCCTCCTCCTGCCATGGCTCCAACATGGGCAAAGGAAGTGGCCATGACCCCAAGCTCTTCTTGCAACCTGTCCGTCACCGTTGTAGTAAGCTCTTAGGTACCATCACCCAAAATCCTCACCTGAACGTTGTGCGTGCGTGCGTGCTACAACACAAGAAGAGAAAATAACTCCCTCTCTCTTTCACATAGAGACATAGGAGGAGGCGGAAGAAGCCTCGAAGACTCTTGAAGCTACCAGAGCCAAGTGTAGTGTCAAGTAAGAAGAAGAAATAAATAAATAAATAAATATTTTGCTTCTGCATGCCATTGCTACAGAGCTCCTAGGTAATCTGCAGATTGGTGTCCATCACATTGCCACTTGCCATCATTGCAGAACTTCCGAGCGAGGTGCAGGACGACGTCCATCACATTGCCACCCACCATTGTTTGGAGTTCATAGTTGCCTCACAATGCCGTGGTCGTCGCATTTGCCATCACTGTGGAGCTCACGGGCGCTCTGCAGCATCGTGGCCTTTGATGTCACGTCGTTGTTCGCCATTGCCGCAGAGCTTACGGGTGTTTTGTAGGGTCATGGCCTTCAACATTGTGTCGTTATTTGCCATCGTTATGGAGTTCACGGGCGTTCTACAGTGTCGTGGCTTCTGACATCCGTCCGTTCGACATCCGTCACAATTGATGTCCGTCCGACGTTTGTCGCCGTCCATAGACATCCATCCACTAACATTTTTTTATAAAAAATTTAAATTATTTATTTTTAAAAAATAAAATAAAAATTAATACGTACATCTACATACTTTTGTATTAATACATACATCTATGTATCTAATATTAATACATATATTTATGTTATTTTTATATTCATACATACACTTATGTAATTTTATTAATACATAAATATATAATTTTTTTTCCTCTCCTTCGTCATTTAGCACTAGTGTTTACAAAAATTGAAAGTTGCTTAAGGTATGTTGTTTTAAGCACTTCATATTTCAATTTCCATTATAGTTGTATTTAATTGCATGGTTGTGTAAGAATGTTATAACTAGTGTTTTATATTGCTACAAAAATTTTGGGGCATGGGACAACACCATGTCCTTAGATGATGAATGCATTACTGTTGAGCTAGAACCAAAGCCAAAGCTATGAAATAACACATAATCATTTGAGCTGATTTCTTTGAGTTCATGATCTTCACGACAATACCATCAAGTGTCTATAACGCCACTGTCGTCTAGTAGAACTCCTACCAAGAATTTAGGTTTAGGTTACATTACATCAACGATACATCAAAGTCCATTTGGAAGGGTTAATGAGTGGGGTACGCATGTTACCGCACTTGCTTTCACACCATCACCGTATATTCCATTGCAAGCCATTATTTTTACACCCATATACACCATGGAGGTCAGTAGTTCTTCTGGGAGAATTGAGAAGTTCAATGGAAGGCCAGGTACTATTTCTTTGAGGGAGTTCAAGGTAACTTTTTCAACTGTCGTTCGTGAATTGGAGCTCAAGTATGGTGTTAATTACACCGAGGCATTCACATTTAAACAAGTGGCCTCTTATGTGCATTAATTATTCGGTATTTTTTTAGGGAACTATTCTTTTTTATTTGGCATTAACTTATATCCACTCCATCCTTCAAAAATATTTTTTTACTTTATGAAACATTGGATGTTTAAGAGCAAAATTCTTTAAGGATTTTGGGCATCACTCAGATCCCCAATCTAGCTTATGCCACAGCCATCACCACCGCCTTGCAAACTACCATTACACATCATGGGACTGTGCCCAATAATCCAAATTTGGTACCTACTTCAGTAAACCTTTCTCCTCAACAACTCATTACTACTACCACAAAACATTCTTCCCACCATCGATGCACTAGCTTTTGGTGATCCAGTGGGGGAATTCTTTCGAGTTTTTGAGCTGGAATTTTTGGTCAAAAATTCTGAAAAAATTCGACAACTCACCACTTTTTTTCGGTAGAAGGATGAAACCTTCAAGATGTTATAGAGGAGGTTTTTCAAGCTTAAAGAGGATACTTAGAGCATCATAGACTTGGAAGCTACCCATCGATATCTTCGTTCATTAGAAAGTATTTTGACACTCCATGCGCAGGTTTTTGTAGAATTTGGAGACTCGTACACTTTTCTAGATGTGCATAACATTTCTGAAAAACTAGAATTAGCTCATGCACACTATGAGGCCAATACTATGAGGCCTCCATCACGTTCAAGGCCTTAGCCTTTACTAGTTGCACCAACCAGATCATCACATTTTTCTTTAAGGGCTAAAGTAGTGCACTCGGCTACACCCATCCTACCTTCTTGCAACTACTGTGATAATCCTGCCCATAAAGCTAATGAGTGCAACATTCCTTCTAAGGATCTCTTTTGTGACTATTGTGGGAAAGAAGGACATCAAGAACCTATTTGTTTCGTTAAGTTCCCGGAATAGAAATAACTTCGATTACCATGACAAAATCTGCGAGTATCTTCCCCTGCCCCTCAACCAAACGTTAAGGCACCTCAGCCTTCCACTCAAATTTTCCCCACCAAAGGTAATTCTAGTAAGAATGCTAAAAAGAAGGAGCACCATGCTAACAAGAGCGGGGTGCTTCAAGCCCATGCGGCTCAAATTCAAACTTTGTAAAATGAACTCGAATCATTGAAGGTTCAACTTACTAATTTAAAAAGCACGTCTTCCCAACTAGCTAGTCATGCCCAACTTGTACAGGGTTTAGGATCATGGGAGGGACCTCCTAGGTCATTCTATGGCCTTTCACACATGGTTGGGGAATATGTTCTTTCCAATGCACACGATTTTAGTCTCACACCAGAATTTGCCACTTTTTTTTATCCTTCTTATTTCGCGGCACAAAAGGCTATTGTGGCACCCAGAGTCTCTACCACTAGGCAGGTAATTCAATTGATGGACTTGCATTTAGTTCAAGTCCTATTACCAGGGCTAGAGGAGCTCGAACAATCATGCCATAATATTTTTGTCTTCTTAGCATAGAAGAAGAACGCACCTTGTTGGCGAAGGGGGAGGAGATTACTTCACCATAATTTGTTAGGGCATCAAATTCTTGTGTCCCAGGAGTACATGTACATTAAGAAAACACACAATTTTCCATTGATTAACTTATGGAGTGCCAACTTCAAATGTGTGAAATGGTGCAAAAGTTTGTAAATACACCGTTGTTTAGTTTTCAAGATTTAAAGCTAAGCACTAGGGACATAATTGTAGTACTAAAGGATACCCTGAATACTACATTAGGTCTTCTACCAATCCTTGATCCACATGCTACAGGGGTCCCATCCAACACCTTGAAGAAACATTTAATTGGCTCACGTGTTGTAGATGGTGTTCGTAATCTAGTCACTAGTTCTAGCATGGCTAAACTAATGGGCCCTCCTATTTTTTATTCTACATTCACATATTAGAAGGGAACTAAAAACACCTCACTTATAAATTTGTTACTCAGCAAAGGTGTTGTGAATAGCCATTCTCTCCACAAAGTCTCTCATTCATTTCCGAAGGTGGTGCCTAATGAAAGAACTTCCATTGCCACCGGAGTTGCCATTGTTGGCAATATTGAGTCAATAATCCAAGTGGAAGGACATACACTGAGAGTGGTATTTCTTGATATAGATGCCCAACTAGTGATTCTTGGAGTTTAATTCGCCAAGAAGTGGGCATGTTTGATTCCAAACTATGGAAATCTATGTGGCAAATTTATACTGCCAATGGGAGCGTAGAGGAGGTACTTGGGGGGAACTTGGATTTGATTGCAATTAACTTCAATAAAAGTACAAATTAGGAGCTTTGCCTACATGTCAGATGTTTAGTCACCAATGCCACTAGTTACGATGTGCTCATTGGGCAAAAGGCCCTATTTCCACCAAGTTTCACAATTGACAATTGAATTGAGCATGCGTACTACTAATTAGATTGGGAGACTAATGGCCACCACCTGGGATACATACCCCTTGATTTATATGGGAACCATAGTCTTATGGCTCACCATTGTATGTTCAAGGAAGGACACACTATTTCTACATCCAACAAGCTAACCATGAGTGGATAGAAGGAGATGAAGAGGAGACAGCTTATGCCCAAGCTACTGAAAGCTTGAAGGTGGTTCCTATTGACATTCAACATGGACCAGAGGTTTTACAGAGGTTCAAAGTAACCCACGAACCTTTGGTCAAAGCTCTATTTAATTTTGAGGACATAGAGAGCCATGGTGAACTAATTAAGCCAATATTTCGTAAGTTAATCACTTGGACATTGCCTAAAAAAGGGATTACATCATTAGAGCTCTTTGGTGGTATTGGTACAGGTCTCGAAGCCTTACTATAGTCAGGGATGGTGGTTTGGAGGTATTTCTACGTAGACATTGATCTTATTATAAGGCAAGTGGTGGCACCGAAAATGATGGAGCTCATACCCAGATTTCCACAATAGTTTACAACCACCACATGGAAGGCCAGTTTCATTTTCTTACCCTCTGACATACAACTAATTCAGAAGAAGCATATGGAACTACTTGGCCCCGTGGACCTCATCATTTTAGGTTAGGAGTGTCAAGGATTTCCAACAGTTGGATTTGGAAAAGGCTTGAGTAATACAAGGTCCGGTCTTTTCACGGACATGGTACGATTCATCACTTGGGTTCAATCCATTTCTCCTACACTTGGTTATGCAAGGAAAACACCCCTTTTCAACTTGACCAAAGTGAAAAAGTTTAGGAACATTACCTAATTTAGGTGCTAGTCAAACATTACCTTGGACAGCCGTTCTTACTTGATGTGGCACAATGCGATTCTTATGCACACCGGCTACGCAATTGGTGGACCAACCTTGCACCACTCTTAATTTTGTAATTGGCTTTAAGACACACCATCAGAGACCCCAACCTACAAGTTTCTCACATATTGGATGATCAGAGCTTCTACTAACCAATTACGAGGCAAAAAAAATCTCCTTGATTTCCTGCAAACATAATAGGAAAACCAAGAGGTGCTTTGCCCACCTTTGTCTCCCTCCCAGGGACACACACCTTACAAGGAGATGGACCAGGCCTGGTGTATCGTCATGCTTCAACCACTTGGGATGAACCAAGCCCAAAATAAAGAGAAAAGGGCTATGGGGTTCCAAACTAACACTACTAATCACACCAAGTTACTAGATTGGAGTGTAACACTCTACTAGGGAGAGGCATGGACTTGAATTCCCTTACATGGTTGTTAGTAACCTATGTACTCTTTTACATGTACACAACACTAGCACTAATTCAATCAATTTGCAGTTCCGGCAATGCAACTACATGGCACCCCAACTAAATACACTTGCCTATTTTTAACATTCTACATTTCACTTTTAGTGTTGGGGGGGAGGAGGTACCATGTTATTTGACTCAAGTTATTTCTGATACATTTGGAGGTACATTAGCTTCTGGAGAAACAATTACAACCTTCTACGAATCTGCGCAATTGGATAGTGGAAAACCCAATACACCAGGTTCTTCAAACACACTTTCTAATTCCATTCCATGTGTTTCCAACTACCTTTTTGTTATGGGGAACTAGCTCACCAAGAAGGAGAAAGACTAGGTCATAGACTTGTTAATTAAATATGAGAATGTGTTCGCATTCTCAATGAAAGATTTAGGTAGGTGTAAGACCATGCAATTATCTATAGACCTTATAGATGAGACACCCATTTATTAGAGGAGGCATAGGTTGAGCAAACATGAGTGAGAATTGGTAGATGAAAGATGCAAAAAACTCCATGAGGTGGGTCTCATTCAGCCATCAAGTTCTGATTTTGGAGCCGTTATAGTAATGCCAACAAAAAAGGATTCAACTAGATTATGGACTGAAAAAAGGATGTGCGGGATTATAAGCCTTTGAACCTGGTTACACCTCAGGACAGGTACCCCATGCCCATCCTTGAAGAACTGTTTAATAGCATTGGAGACTCAAACATCTTCACAATTCTGGATCTAAGGCAAAGCTTCAACCAAATTGTGCTCCTTGGGAAAGATCGCAAAAAAATAGCATTCCATGGAAGAAATAAGTTGTTGGAATGGCTTGTGATGGCTTTTGGATTAAAAAATGCACTTGTCTTCTTTTAGTGAATCATGGACCAGGTTTTCAAAAGGGTAGATTTTTTTAAATGCTACATAGATGACATCCTAGTGCATAGCAAGGGACTCCTGTAGCACTTAGCTCATCCTGAGGAGTTATTTAAGAGGCTCCATGAAGTTAATATGAAGATCCATCCTAAAAAGTGTGAGTTTGCTGTCACCTTAGTAGTCTACCTTAGACACATAATTTTACCAAATGGCATTATGGCTCATTGGGCTAAAGTAGTAGCCATTTTGGAGATGCCCAATCCTGCTGATGTTTACACTTTGAAGAGCTTCATTGGACTATATAATTATTACAAGATTTATGTCCAAGATTTTAGTATTATTGTTCATCTTCTCTATGCATTGTTAAAGAAGGATGTTGATTGGACATGGAGTGAAAAAGCTCAAGAAACTTTCAACACACTCAAGGAAAAGCTTTCAAAGTTCCCCATTATGAAAAGACTTGATTTCAACAAGGTTTTCATTCTACACATTGATTGGAGTGCACTTGGTATTGGTGCTATTCTTGACCAACTTGATGAGGAAAGCAAGGAATATGTTATCGCCTATGCATTTCGAAATAATAACAAGGCTAAGAGCAACTATTTTTCGTACGAGGGAGAGTGTATGGGCCGTCATACATTTCAAGCCCTATCTTTATGGCGCCAAGTTCACTTTGTATACCAACCACTAGCCTATCAAGTGGTTAATGACCAATGATAAGCTTACTGGTAAGTTAGCTCATTGGGCACTTATACTTCAGGAGTATGAACTGACTTGGTATTACACATTAGAACATGGATACCATGTTGCGGAGACCCCTCAATACCTCTGAAGATTTCTTAGAAATTAGGCAAGATTTTGACCAGATTCCAACAATACATGTATTTTATGCATCTAGTTATTTTGCACTACTCCAATGTAACCTAGTTGAACATCCCATTGTGGATATATGGGAGGACTTGGACACTCTAAGGTTTCTTCAACATGGGGAATACCCTCCCCAAGTTACATCAAGTCATCAGGATTGGATACAACAACAATCCAAATGCTATTCATGGAGGGACAATCACCCTGTCCAATGTTTACCACAAGGCGACAAAGTGGTTCCTCCACCACATGAATGGCTTGGTCTTATTCAAAAGGTACATTCGGAGCTTAGACACTTTGGAATTAAGCACATTTATAGCCTTTTTGCTCCTCATTACCATTGGAAAGGTATGTATGCTCAAATCCGAGATGTCATTGCTAGGTGTGAATAATGTGATAAAGTGAGAACTTCTTTTTCCATTCGACAACTCACGCTTTCTCCACTCCCTATTCAAGGCATATTCTATTGCTGGTCATGTGATTTAGCTGGAGAGTTACCATAGACCTCCAAGGGTAATGTTTACATCATGATTATGATTGAACAATTTTCAAAGTGGGTGGAACTTGTTGCGTTGCTAGACAAGTCATCACACAGCACCAGCCAGGTTTTCTTACAACAGGTCCTAAGAGGTTTAGGGCTTGTGCTGAATGCTTTACTAATCAAGGATTAGAATTCAGAAGAAAATTCCAAGACGTACTTGATCATGCTCTCATTAACCATTGCCAGACTTCAAGGGATCATCCCTAAGTTGATGGCCTTGCAAAAAAGATGGTTCAAACATGGAAGAAGGGACTTCGAAAGATTTACCTCACTGGGAACAAAGAGGATTGGGACCTAGCCCTACCTTACATTGCCATGAGTTACAGGATGTCCAAACACACCGCTTTGTCTCATTTTTCTCCTTACTTTCTACTTTTTAGGAGACATCCCATTCCATCCTCTTCCATTGTTATTCAAATGGACTAGGTTATGGACTTGAACTCCCTAGCCACTTGGGCTAGGGTCATCGCAAAGAGGGGTGCTTTATTCAGGAAGGTTATGCCCATGGCCATGGAGAACTTGTCCATCACATAACATCGAAACACCTTACGGTATGCACACACATGAAGTGGCAGTTACAAAATTAAAGTGAGACAATTTGATGTTGGTGATTTTGTGTATCTCTAACGGTAACCCAATGATATTCTGGACACTTCTTCCGGTCGCACTATCTCGAGGATTAAGGCAATCATGCCTTTAGGTGTGTTGGAGTTGCAAGGAGCTCACGAATGCACAATTCGGGATCATTCCAAAAATTATGTGCCCTGCCACCTACTGACCTTGGATCCTACCATCATCACATCAACTTGGATTCCTCCATTTGACTATCCATGTCAGGTATGTCAGAAGACAAACGATGTTGATCAAATGTTGCTTTGCGATAATTACAATGGTGGATACCATTTTTTCTACCTCAAGCCAAAGCTCACTCAAATTCTTGTCAACATTTGGTACTGTTCATCATGTTCTTTTGTAGCACCTTGACTTCTATTCAGACCATGCCACACTTTTCTCAGCTTACGTCTTAGGGGGGATACATGAGAATTTCATTTCAGCTTCCTTTTATGCATTGTATATATATGTGCGTGCATCTCTTTTTAGTTGATTAGTTTCTGCTTTTAACTGGTTTTAGTCTTTTTGTTTAGTAAAGTTTACTATGGATTTACACCTTTACAACACCATACGTCACGACATTACATGTCATAACAACTTCATGCCCGTATGCATGGCCTCATACATGACATCTAGTTACGAGCATGCCAATCATGCCTTTTAGGGTTAATGTACGCTCTTGGCGATAATGTACGTTCTTAGGTTATTGTACGCTATTAGGTGTTTTAGGGTTATGGCTTGTTTAAGGTTTCAACTTGTTGACAGCTATATAAAAGGCCAAGTTCTTCACTTCTCTTGTGAGTTTTTTTAGAATTCTTTTGTCAAGGAGAGTTTTTTCCATAGTTAGATTAGATTTCTAGATGTTCATAGTGGTTATTACACAGCCATTGTTTACATACACTATGTTTTCTTTCTTTCTTTGCAATTTAATATACATGAGAATTTCATCTCAGTCTCCTCTTGTGCATTGTATATATATGTGCATGATCTCTTTTTGGTTGATTAGTTTCTGCCTTTGACTGGTTTTAGTCTTTTTGTTAAATAAAGTTTGCTATGGATTTACACCTTTACGACACCGTATGTCACAACACTACACGTCATGACACTCTAGGATTTTCATTCATCCCTCTTATCACCTTCAAAACCAACTCCTAGATTAAATTTCTACCTCTTCAAGTACATTACGCAGTGGTTTTTCTATACTTGTGTTGGAAACAAAAATCCAGCTTTTCTTTTCTAAAAACCTCTACCTATTGGAAAAACAAAACCTCCCCCCTTCCTACTTATTTGGTTTACTGTTCATCTTTCGCTCCACAACAAGATTTGCACCGGCCACGCATTGCTTGGCAACTCCCTTGCCACACAATTAACTAGCGTCTAGCAATATCCATAGCAACACACCCCATCCCAAATATTAAAAAACGACATAAAAACATCAAAGCCATGAACACCACCGCATCTCCTTTGCCCCTTATTCTTGTCTCCATTGCCATTGTGAGTAAACACTCCCAACCAAAAACAAGAGAAAACATGCTTTGCTTGAAACCTTAAAACTCCTTCCTTTACACATCCAAACCCTAAGTTAAAAATTTGTTACATAGTGACATGTAGTGCTCATGCGCAACATTCATGTGTAACACCCACTATTGATTTACCCTCACCATCGATCTATTGCATGGTGCAGACAAAAAGTTTTCACAACATGGATGCAAATTCAAAGATGCAAATTACAAAAATTATATGTATATATAGAAAAAACATATTCTCCTTTGTCATTGAGCTCAATTAAGTTCATGTTAAAAACATCAATGTGGAGCATGCCCAATGCAATGCCTGTCACCAACAATCTACCTCATTGGAAAGTTGAAACTTACACAACAAACTTTGAAAATTTAGGATATTAAAAGCAGTGAAGAGCCTGAAGATTGTGATTGGTGAGTAGAAATGACTACAAACAAGGCATCACAAACACACTTGCCCTGTCAATAGATAAGATCTTGTACATCTACCGACTGTGTCCACACTCTGAACACCAAAAAAATCCGTTCTAAACAGTCTAAACACTTTCACCAAAAAAACCGGTTCATCTAATGTGAAATTGATTCCCTGTAAAGATAAAACTTCCAAAGGTTGGATCCAATGTTGGTAAAGCGCTAGGAAAGAAAAGCTGCATTAGACTGATAAAACAAGCACCTCATAATATAATGACTCTGCCCTTCATGACAGGTTCAATATCCAAATGGTAAAACCTCTTAAAATAGTGTAGTGTAACTGTAGGGCAGGTTATAAAGTGCAATTATTGCTGCTACCTATGATTCTTATTTTGTTTTCAAAGTGGGCTTTGCGAAAAATGTAAAGTCCAAACTTTTTGAAGGTTGCATCAACTTTTATGTTGCAGACCATGGATGCGGGAGAGCATTATTGACATTGGTCTTGTGAAAATTGTGAAAATTTGGTCAGAATTTGTTCAAGAAACCTATCAATGTTGCTCATACACCTAAAATGGTTGAAATTTTCTAATAAAACCTTAGAATTAATGTACCCCATCTTTGTGTATGTGGGCATACATTGGCTAGTGGAAAGTAAACATGTCCCTTTTGCCTAAAGAGCAAGGGGCATATGAAGCTATCACACTTACCTCCAAGGAAGTTTTGGGATTACATGTACCCTTACCCCAACCAAACATGAAGTTTATGGTCTTGTTTTAATTCATGATGGAGGTTATGTGTACAGTAACACCCCAGGAGTGAGGTATTCCTGAAATTAGCATCCCCCTGAGGTCAAGTCGTGGGGTGCTTATTTTGGGAATGCCTTGCTCCAAGGGTGTTACCATATGTAAAGCGCCCAGGCAAAAAAGAAATTTCATTTTTTCTTGTGATATTAGTTGAATATCCAGTGGGTATCATGGGAAACCAAAAAAACCCTAAAAAAAAATTTTAAAAGAAAAAAAAGATACCGGTTTCATTTTCCAAAATTCCCCCTGATTTTTATGTGTTGTAATGTGATCTGCAAATACATTAGAATTTTCTGCCCAGTGCTTTCCATAAAAGTATGTACATTAATACAAAAATACAAGTCACCTTATATGAAGATCATTGAAAGCTGATAGTAAATTAAATTTTTTTGCATCAAACAAAACCAGGGGTGTGTCACACTGCAGCCTTGCCATTTACATTAAAAAGTATCCTACAGCAAAAGAAGAATTATTATTCAAATATTTCACCATGCAAAAATATAATCTTAAAAAAAACCATCTAAAAGAAACCAAATCCTTCAAGATATCATAACTCTATAACTAATCTCAAGTTTCAACACAAGCCAAAATGTCATCTTTCAAAAATCCTCATATAAAAATAGACCTACTACATAGGGGCCAAAATCCCTTAAGCTACTATACCCTATAATGAATCTAAACACAATATCCTTGCCTTGGTAGGCAAAGCCAACAATAATGTATGAAATTGGAGTTGGTGACAACTACTTGAAATGTGTCCTGCATTCATTATTGTGTCAATAATGTACACAATCAGTGTGTGGCCAACCCAATCAAGATGTCTATAATTTACTACAAGTTAAAATCTTCAACTTCCTAGAAATTCATACATTTCATTGTCTTGGCCTCACATGGAAGCTGCCTTTTGAAGGGCAATACATGTAAGAAGCAAATTGAAGGGCAAAAGTAAGGCAGAAAACTTAACTACATATCAGACTTGAAATGTAGGTTAAAAACAAGGCAGTCAGAAAAACAAATAGCACAAGTAATGTGCCCGAAACCTTCTCTGTTAGTACAAGCATGTTCCAAGGATGTACACCTAATTAATTTATTAGGGTTTGTTTGTGCATTGCAAGTAAAATCAAAGAATTGTCTGTTAAAAGTTTTGAACTCTTGTTAAAATTTCCTTGCAATTTGCTTATCTTTTGCATGCAGCATGTGAGCACTAATTCACGAAGGCAACTCTTTAAAATAATGCAAGGCACCATTTAAGTAACCTCATTGGCCATTATATAGCTTTTTTCGCCCTTAGGCAAATGCCTATTCTCCAAACTCCTTCATATTTGTGTGTATTTTTACACTAATATTATAACCCTTATCTACATAGAAACATACAGCTTAAAAGAAAAATTCCAAAGCAAAAGTATGGAATTCCATACTTCTGCATTTCACAAACTGAATAAGAATGGAGACTAAATCGAAGGGAGCTGATGATATTATTGTTTCATGGAGTTCACATTTCAAATAGTAGTGCAGACTTCAGGTAATGGAGATGTTTAAATGCGGAGTTGAATTGCATACTATTTAAAGCTTCTCAATAACCCGATTCACGTGGTTTCTTAATTGCAAGTTTTTAGTCCTTATCTTGACTTTATGTTGCCTCCTCTGCCATTATGCATTACAGTATTCACCTTCTTCATACTTTCTATGAGCTTGAAAAATGATGACTGCTATTATGATGCACTTGCACATATGAGTAACAATTGTTTTCCTGATTCTCTTCATATTTGAGAGAAACCCAAAGTTGTATGTGTTTTGTAAAAGTAACTAGGATGAAAAATAGAGAGTTGAGTTATTTTGTACCAAACTTAATTCCAAAAACTACAAAAGGTAGTAGGGCAGAATTTTTTCAAGGTTTAGGTCAACTAGGACAAAGTAAACACAGTCCTAAACTTGGTCATTAATATGTTTTATATTTAAATTTCCATCAATCTTAATGAATAAAAATTGTTAAATTGTTAAAACTATGATAGCTTAGACCACCATATATCTAGAATCATTAATATCATTTGCTTTGTGTCAACATGCATGATGAAACCAAACTAACTTATAAGAGTACACAAAAAGGTGACTATGTGAGAAGATTTTGACCCAAAAACATTGTTTTGTGACATAGATGTAAATTTCACCTTGTTTCCTTGAGTTTTTCCTCCAAGTTATTATGCCATAATTAAAAAAATCTTACTTTGGTTGATATATTTTTTCATAAGCCCAATAATATTCAAAGTTGAAAACCTTATCATTACATTCTAGGCAAATAATCTACAATGTCACTCATCTTAATAAGTTCCACATGGTGAAGAATTTACATAACCTATGAGAAAGCAATTTGCAAAGTTTTGATTATGGATAGGTGAAAGGTTCCCAAGGCCTTGTTCTTGGTTGATCTTGTTTCTAGCCCACAAGTAGTCACAAAATTTATGTAAGATAAATTCAAGGATTAAGCAATTACACACTACACTATCCATTTAATATGGATTTCATAAGGCATAAATTTGTATATGCAATGCTTCATAACTCCAATTAACAAGGAAATGTGTAAAAAATGTCGACTCATGTCTACGAACTATATTGTGATATAAAGATAATTTTATTTAAAAAAAATCTTATGACCATTTTTGGGTTTTCAAGAGGGTGTTATCCATAGGTTTTAAATCGTGTCAAAATTCATACAATTTTGTAAATGTATTCATAAAATTTAGATTATTAAATTGAATGCCTAATGTATTTTTCCGTAGACTATATGATTAAAATGGAAGGAAAAATTATTATTGAGGATGTGATTGCAACCAAAGGTACGCATCTAAATATTTTCTGGAGCTTTAATATTGTAGGAATTCATTAAGTTTTTTTAATGTTTTTCATTCAAATCATTCCATATGAGGAAGGGCAAGGAAGAGATACTTCTTGCAAAAAATGATTTTTGATAAACATATTCATTTTGAAAAGTTTAAAACAACAAATTATGCAAAAATGAATTTGTAATTTGTAATTTTTGGTATGCAATTACCTAATTGGTAGTGGGCAATGTGGGCAATTGGTATTCAAAAAGGATCCACTTTAGCGCTAACAACAATTGCATGGTGCTAGAAAAACCACAAAAATACCACCTCCTTTTGGAAAAGTATCTGAATGCCACATGGACAAACTTAGCTTGCAAAAAATTTCAAAGCTTTTGTTGACTAATTAGGAATTTCTTACCATAGTTGTATAACCCACTAGAGTGATGTTATCTTGCCAAGTCTAAATATTAGGGTCAAATTTAAATGAATACAATCTGCCAGAAAGAGAAAAGTAAATCTTCTTAAGAAAACCATGCAAAACTAGGAGTAACCCAACCTTTCATAAAAACCATTGGGGTCTCCTCTCCTTATTAAGAATATAAAACATATTTGAGTCTTGAATGAGGATTCCCAATTACATTCCACTTCTGTATTTTGGGATTGTCAATTGTAGGTTAAGCAACAAAGTTGGCACTCCCATCTGCCATTGTTGGTCTTCATGATCCCAAATGTTCCAAATGGGCTTGGTATCATTCTAGCATTGAAGATTCCAACCTAGTCCCCCTTGAGTTAATTTGTTCATGGGTTCCATCTTTCTTTCTTTCTTTCTTTCTTTTAATTTAACGTCAATACTCGGACCAGAGAGATCCATTTGACGACAATTACAAAGTTGACTTGATCAAAACACTCCTGTTGTCTAGGCAAGAAACTAAGTACAAAGCTAC
>Ga0209611_10000799_pt1 | contig 49936 bp, 40 predicted proteins | sample S1TSphgellanicum_3_FD_187693 | JGI IMG/M metagenome (GOLD analysis project Ga0209611, IMG submission 187693) | Host-associated microbial communities from peat moss isolated from Minnesota, USA - S1T2_Fc - Sphagnum magellanicum MG (SPAdes) (version 2) | ecosystem: Host-associated > Plants > Peat... | reverse complement strand
TAGAATGGCACCAATTTGGTATAAAATCCCCATGGAATTTGTCTTTTAGATTTTCAAAAACAACTTCAAAACCCACATTCACATATATATTATCCTAAAGGTGAACATTTAAGCCCATTTTAATTTGACACAACTAGAAAATATGTTATATGTCATCAAGTCATGTGTATCATTTATGTTATTCCCAAAAGCCCTTTGAAACTTCAAAAACCAACATGAACGATGAAATAATTATGTGGGAAAAACCTTTTTCAAAATAGGTCCAAGATTGAAAGTGTCATATTCTTTCACTTCCTTTTGTATTTTGATCTTCTTGTTAGGAGATGTGGATACTTCCACTTCAAGCTTCTAACCATTAGAATACATTTCCAACCATTAAAAAAAATACCCATGGGTTTTCTTGGTTGGTCTTCCACTATCAACACGCATGTGAATGGACTTTGCAGATAACATATTAATTCCATCGCATCCTCCCATTACTACAAAATGTGGGTATAGTTCACTAGTCCCTATTCTTATACCATTGAATTCCCTAGTTAATTTCCAACTAGTTCCCATTTAACAAGACTAGTGAATTCATTCAGAATCTAGTGAAATCACTTGGTGTATAAGGACACCTTTTGTTATACTATTTTCCCTTTTTAGCCTTGAATCCTCCTTTCTTCCCATCACCTTTGATTCGACAATTGTTAATTAATAGCCCATTTGCTATAACAATAATCAAAGATGGATTAATTCCCTACAACATGTCCATTTATAAAGTGTTGCATCAAGTGTCACATACATTAGTCAAGTATGTATGTAGGTACAAGTTGTGAAAACAAACTTTTAAATGTGTTTACTTCAACATTGTTCACATGGTTGTGTCATGAATGGCAACATTTGCCATGGGGTTCATTCATTTGCATGTTCATTTGTGACTTGTAATGAACTTGTAACTAATTATAAGTTTAGTGTTAGTTCACTCTCCATTAGTTTTTAATTAAATTGTAATTCACTTTTAATTCACTTCTTGTTAACTTTTAATTGATTTTTAGTAAAGTACGAGTTAAATTCTAATTAAGTTTGAGTTAATTCCTAGTTAACTTTGAGATAAATCCCATTTAACTTTCACTTAAGTTTTAGTTATTTCATACTCGACTTTTAGTTAGGAAGGTTCTTAAGAAGTTTCTTTATTTAATGCGCACATAAAAGCCTCCTTGGAAGCTTCCTTGAACTAGGTCCCCAAAGGGGTATAAATAGAAATAGGACCCTTCATTTCCTTTAGTCTTTTCAACATTAGTCTTAGGTATGATTTTGCACCATAACCTTGTTATGTTTTTTTCAAGTTCATGTTTGCATACGTTGACATAATAAAAATTTGTTTTCACGTTTGTTTTACACATCCCATTTTTTTATTTTTAGTTCTTGTGTTCTTATTTTTGGAATTGCATAATCTTGTCTTGTTCCTTATTTGAAAGTTAGACTTAAGCTTTTTCTTTAGCCTTTGTTCTTGTGGATCTTTGTGTCCTTAACGAGTTAACATTTGAACGATTATGCCTTATATGTGACTATTTTGCTAGAACTATAATCTTTGCACCTTCGTGTTGTGTAAGTGGATTAGGTTTAGACCTATTAGTGCACTTGAATTTTTTGCTTCACTTGTGATAAACTCAACTCCTTTGTTTAACTCACCTAGGTGTTTGATTTCCCTTTGCAAAGCAAACTATCACTATGAGAAATCATGTCCGTCAAAACAACTCATGTACAATTAATTTGTAACTCTCTATTGGTATTGCAACTAATGTGCGACTATCCTTTTAGAAATATGATGTATTAATAAATAAATTGCCACATTAAAAAATTAGTTAATTATATTATAGTTAAAAGTGAGTTGAAAATGGGTCTTCTATATGATATTTATACACATCATACATACATATGTAGTCAACTATTTTTTTATTTTTTTAGGAGTTGCATTGTAGTTGCATGTGGCAACTATTTTAGAACTTTTATAAATGTGTCACTAAAATAACAACTATGTTACAATTAGGTACAATGTACATACATGTGATCATGTCACATGTTCACATTTTTAGCACCCGTTATGGAATACATTTGTAATTTTTTTTTTTATTATGGTTCCCATTAATACAATTAGCCCAGTCATTAGTGCACCACTATTAAAGTACTACTATTTAATTATGTTATGACGATAATACAATTACTCATAACTTAATAAAAATACATATTCGTTATTTATATCTTCATCATATGTGTTTCATTTTGAACGATTTAAAATGTTATGGGAATGCTACTTCTAGATTTGAAAATCATATTTGAAATGTAAAGGACTGGGAATAATGAAAAAATAACAAGAAGAAAAATAAACTTTCCAACTTACAAAACTTTTTTTTTTCCTTTTTGGACCCCTCTTACTTTCAAACTTCATAAATTTTTTATTTCTTATTCACATTAGATTACTTAAAGTGTTATAAGGTGCCACTTGAAGTTTTACAAATCATCTTTGAACTTTAATAACAATAGAACAACATACAAGGATTTTCTTAGGTGTTTGGGAATTGGCCTTTGTAGCATTCAATGGTTTGTTTTTTTGAGTTTTTGACCCCCTCTACTGTGGGAGTCCTAACTTTTTCAATTTCATTCCGTTTTTTTTACAATTTTTAATGTCCCAAAGGTGCCAATAAAAGGGGTTCAAATTTTTTTTAAGACACCAAAAACAATGGAGCCCTCCCTTTGGATGTGGCTTGCCATGAATGCTTAAGTGTTAACAACTTAATTTGCAACTAAAGAATAACAAAAATATTTAACCCATATGTTTCATCTTTGAATCCCATGTTACAAACTATATAAAGAAGGCTTGTTATCTCATATTGTAACATTAAAATACAAATGCCATTTTGGGATGAACTAAAAAAAAATTTACTTAAATTTCATGGCTATTTTTTTAAAAATTTACCTACCTATGTAGGTAGGTAGGTCGTAAGTAAATATGTAGGTATGGAGGTCTTAAAACCTACCTACCTACCTACCTATGGTTATGTATGACCTACCTAATTACTAAAATAAATATTTATATTTATTTGTTTATTCCAAAATATAATTAATATGCCATGTAGCATTTTTTTATATTGTGCCACATGTCACAATTTTGGGCCATCATTAACAATAATAATGAACAATGGAGATCAATATTTCGAAAAAATAATTTATAAGTCAAAAAAAATTCATAGTGCCACATGTTAGATTTTAATAGATGGATGACAATCAATAACATCGTCGTGACATCATGAATGCAATTATAATGGAGTTGCATAGTAGTAAAAAATGAGTTGTTTTGATAGAATTGCAATGTGTTGCACAATATATACGATGAACTGCAACTTTTCAACTCATGCAACTTGTCCATTAACATTCATGGTGTATAAATACAATGAGTTGCAAGGCTAGTTACAAAACACCCCTTTTTCTCAAAGTATATGTAATCATAGAAAATATAAGGTTTTGAGCTCTTGGACAAAATTCTCAATGTGGTCGACGTGTTGATTCATATGAACAAGATAGATTTTGGTGACAAAATTTAATTGCCTTCAATTAAATTGCCTCCATTTTTGAAGGGGTCACAAATCAACACCTTCATGTTTTCACGATGTGCAACAAGTTTTAGTGCAATGTTTTCTAAATTATATTTGAACATTCAAATTGTGCCTTTTGTTCTTCATGAAATTTTTAGGTATATTTTGAAAACCTTGTCTAACAAAGGGTATATAATCAACATATTCCCAACATTTCACTAATCTATCCCATAATGGAATGACAATTATAAATAAATGTTCATCCATTTGTATAATGTTCAAATCCAATCCATGATAATATCTTTTAAAATAAAACTCCTACATATGCCTCCTTGTGCCAATGGGTTTCTCCTTTGCATCACATTACGTGCCTAATAAAAATTTCCCCATTCAACTTTCATTGAAGAGCTCTAAATCTTGTTGTTGTTTCAATCTTCTGTCTATGCACTTGGAATTTATATGCACAAATTATAAAAGATTCAATTAGTAGTCAAGCCATAAAATTTTCATCTTTAACAATAGTTATTACTACGCATGGGGTCACAATAAGCTAATGCATGATTAATTCTTACATTTAATTAGGTTAACAAACTTTGTAAGGCGAGTAATTGACCTCCTAGCTAGCTTATTTGACTTAACTAACCACCCAAATTACTAAGTCCAACTACCTACCCTAGTCCTCCTTGCCTCAAAACTTGAGGACTGTTGGTTAAATGTTTGCTTCCCTAATGCAAATAACAAAACATTGATAAAATTGGATTAAACAATAGACCCAAAGGCTAAATTAATAGGTTGTAGATGTGTAATAGGTAAAGAACTTGTCACAACCCCACTTTGGGATAAGTGCGAGGATGAAACTCACACCCCCAAAAGTGGGAAGTTGGAGTCCTCCGGGACTCCCGAAAACTCAGAGCTCGAATTCAAGGGTCAAAACACCTTGCATTGAAGTGTTTTTTATATCAATGGAAAGGTCTTGAAGTGCAAATGCCCAAAATGGCCTTGCATGTGCCATTTGGACATATGCAACCCAAGTTATGGGCAAAAGAAGGGTCGGGAGTCAAACTGGCAATTTGACTCCTGACCACTAAAAGTCAAGAATCGACCTTTTCCTAACGTCTGCTGAAGGAGTGCAACATGGCATTGGAAAGCTTTCGAAGAGAACTACAACTTTGGTTTAGACCTCACTCCAATTAGAGGTTGGAGCCGGGAGATATGAACTCCCAAAGTCCCGAGACTCTAACTCGGGGCAATTTCGAAACTCCTCCTTGGGAGTCCCGAGAAAAAGAGTCATTTGAATGTAGCCTCCATTGAGAGCTGCAGAGAATACTATATGGGGGAAGGTGGTGGCTTCCCCTGAGTCCGGGCCGTGATGAGTCAAGTGAGTCCAAATGCCCGTGGCTTGTCCCAACACCCAAGGGTGTTCCCGAATGTGAACTAACCCTCTTGTGGTTGGTTTTGGATGTAGATTCAAGTGAGATAATATTTGTCCCTCTTCCTAGTCTAATCCCGGGACTTTTAGCCCGCCCCTCTACCCCCTTTTAGTGTTTGAAGTCGGGAACGACCCTCAAGTCCCAACTTTCCGGAATTCAAACGTACTTGGACCCTCAAGTGGGTCTAGCAAGGGACTTAGGAGCGCGTCAAAACTAACTATTAAATTTGTCCCATGTATATCATCATCATCAAATTCAATTGAAACCTCATTTTTGTCTAAGGAGGAATCAATTAAGTCAAGACCCAAACTAACAACCATCTTCATTGTTTATCTATTACTTTTTTTGGTGGTTGATGTTTTTCTTGCCCTTTTTGTCCATCACATTACATGAACCTACACACTCCAAATAATATGTTACAATTCAATGTTGGTGATATTCCTTTGGGGGTGCTAGCAAGAATGAGATCCATGAGTTCAATAACTGGTTGAATTTTTAGCATTTTGTGTCATATAATGGGGAGGCTTCATGTTACATGTAAGTTTTTTCCCCAAAAATGTTGAAATTTATGAGTTTTATTAATCTTATTTCACATGTTTGCATAAGTTTTCAATTGAAAAGCTCGTGCAATAGTAGAAAAGAACCTTTTTTTTTACTAGTTTTTGCAATTAATTTTTAGTTTCAAGTGACAATTATAACTAAAATCCATTTGATCACATTGGACAAGTCACATAAGAAAATAATTGCAAGTGACATGGATTGTGGATGCAAAAATAATTCAAAGAAATATGATTTCATCCTTTAACTTATTATGTACGTATTGTTAGTTGTGACCTACCATGCAACTAATTTGGTCACCTTAACAACAAATGATGTGTTGCCAAATGGCAAACATATTAATTTCATCTTGAAAAAATTCACATCGTCCATTTTGTATGGTTTTAGTATATTACACATGGAAAAATAAAATTTTGTCATGTGGCAAACTAATTGTGTCCATTTATTTTTAATGCTAATTATTTGGTGCAACATGACACATTATGTCCATTTATTTTTTGAATGCCAATTATTTGATGTTGTGTGGCATGTTTAAACCCTATTTAATATTTAGTATGTTTAGTTAGTTAATTAATTGATTTTGATTGTTTAATTTAAAGTCAATAGGATGTCAACACATGGATAATTAACGAGGGTTTAAGCTTAAGGAAGTAAGTAAGTAGGCTTAAACTAATCGATTAAGTTTTAAATAATCCTATTTTATTTTGGGTTATAGCCTTTAAGGTTGAACCTTTTTCATTAGCCCATCCCTTGAATGACCTTTACACTTTGAAGATTTCTAATGCACTTATTATACAATATATATGAAAACAATGGAAGGCAAAGGATATGGGTTAAACATTTTAGTTACAAATGTCACCAACCTAATTGCAATTTATGTAACTACTTCTTGCTACCCATGTTATATTAGCCTAATTTACTTATAAATTATTATATCAATTATTATAAAGAATAAAAGTCATAGGTATTTATAGAATTAAAATATATTTAATTATTTAAAATGGTATAAATAATATAAGTAATAATCTTAGTAGCTATGGTACTATTTCATAATAAGATTAATAAAAATATATATTTAATTATTATTCTAGCTAGTGGCTTTTTAATTTTTCATTATAATTATTTTTACTATCTCACTTGTTCTATATAATTATAATTAACTATAATAATCAATATCTCATAATAATGAGGATAATAATAATAAGTTTAGTAGACATAATATAAATTTATTAATAATTATTGTAACAATGTCAATTTTAAGATTTAAATATAAAATTTCAGAATTCAAATATAAATTTTCAAACTCAAATAAAAAATTTCAAAATTCAAATATCAATTTTGAATTCAAATGCCTTTTTTCGAAATTCAAATATAACCATAAGTCACCCTATAATACTTCTAGGGGTGTGACTAACTTGGTGATTATTATGATTAATGGGACATATTAGGCTCTTCATGGATGAAAATAATTTAAAAACCATTTAACCCATAGGATGAAGTTTTCAATAATCACAACATAGTTGCAAGAATGACCAAAATAGTTGAAATTTGATCTTATAGTTGGAAACACTTTTAAATTTAATTGCAAACAATTACAAATCACATATAGTCACAAATGGAATGGTTACATTTTGGCTAAATTTTAATAGTGGTGGGCATGTTGACTTGTAATTTGTTAGAAATAGTTCACAAAATTTTGCTGTAACAATTTGAAAAAAAAGGATCCTACTTGTACACTACTATTTTTAATGACTACATGTAATCTTTTAAACAAAGCTCCTATTATAAGGAGTAATGGAAGGGTGATAAATCCAAATAATGACTAGCATCACAAACTTACCATGATTCATAAGTTCATACAAATTTTGTGCAAAAATCGTTTTTCATAAGTTCGAACAAAAATTGTATGAATTTCATGTTTTAATAATGTGAACGATATTTGTATGTATACAATATCTTAAACATTCAAATAGATGAGACATTGTTTTTGAATGACATATGTGAATGTTCTTGTTTAATACACAAAAATTGCATACTTTTATGCAAAATTACATCACGATAATTGTAATTAAAATCTACATCATACATATTTCACATCAACACATCACGAGTAAAAAAGACACATCATTTATATAAAAGTTATATATATATATATATATAGTTTGCATGTTATTTTTACACTTTGAAGCCCATGAATTTTGCATGGACATATTGTTTTATAAATTTTGCACTCATTTTATTGAAATTTTGTGATATTGAGAGTTTGTGGTGATTAATATCATTGGATTGGATGTTGATGGGTGGTTCATCCACTATGGACTTGATAACCATGCTTCAAACTTTCCTACAAAATGTGGTATAGGTATTTTGACAATTGGACCAATTTATTTTACACTAAACATATGCAATTGATATAAGAGAAGTTGGTGCAAGCTAAAAGTAATTTTTTTGAGGACATTGAAACATTTTTCCACTAATGGGATTGACAATTGGAAAGCCATAGTTGGCTAGATTAATTGACCTACACCTTCTACATGCAAAGCTTATGGATGTGGAGAATGTCACGAAATTGCACAACTAATTTGCTACTCTCAACACCCATTGAAAACAAAAATTGGCGATGATGAATGACATGTTGTATGCACGAGCTAATAAATACCTATTGGGTTACCATGTGATGTTATACGATCAAACCCATTTGCTTGATTGACTTTTGATGGATGGCTTTGGCATGATAGGAAACCTTTCTTTTATGTTTGACCACCCCACATGTGGGTCTTAGGTCAATGCTACTCTTGTTATGAAATTTTATTGTCTCGATTAATTATGCCAATTTTAAAGTTCTACCATTCAACACCAATGTTAATGATTATTTGGTGGAAGTATAAACTCAATGAATGCCATGCATTTCCACCTAGCAATGCAATAGTTCATACAATAGGGTTTTCCATTATACCCCATAAACTCATAAACCCTAGTCAATTTTCTAAGTAATTAACCACATTATTGGGTTAACTAGTCATTATCTAACTAGGTTTTTGTAATGGGTACATCTAGTCATTTATGTTGGTAAAAGTCCAATACATCCTAAATCTTCTAGATGTTACACAACATAATGGTTTTTATTACCAATTCTTTCCTTCAGAACGTTAATTATTTGCTTTTGGGAAAACCCTAAATTCTATGTCTATTGGATGGTATGCAACAAAATGGTTGAGAAATCCCAATTACATCCAACAAAATGCAAGGGATGTAGTTGTTTGAAAGCCTAGGATTTCCCTAAAGATTAAATGGATTTTTATACTTTTATGCATGAAATCAAAGTAAACTCATGGTAGCTTGTAGCTACCAATTTGTGAGGAATTGGTTGTGTTTCTCTCTTGAAATTGGAAATGATGTTATCTAGATTAAAGTATGCTACAATCTAATTTGCCATCTTTGGTTGTAGAGAGCATAGGCCACATGGCATAGAGTGTTGTTGGTATGTGCATGGTGTTTGACAAGTTGTTGATCAAATTTGGATATTGCATGTGGTATATGGCCATGGGATTAGAAAATCTTGTTACTTGGTGTGTTAAACAATGGTGCAAATTAAGATGCAATTTATTGTTGTGTTGTTTCAACAAGTTTTGTTGTTCATTCATCCACAAAACTTGCAAGCCTAGAAAGAGATGGAGTTTGCCGCATGTTGAAGACAATGTGACATGGCCTATGGAAAGTGTAGGAAGAGGTAATGCACCACTTTAGCACGGTTGCAACTTACTATTGAAATAGTTTCATAGAATTGGTGGAATTAACTAGAGTTTTTTAAACCTATGTTGTTACATGGTTGTGGGTAGTTATATTCTTAAACCATTATTCATTGCAAATTCAAAGACCATGTGGAATTTTCCAACAAGCTATTAAGTGATTTATTGAATGACATGGGTTGTTACAATATTTGTGTTTATAATTATTCATCAAGTGTTTTTGATCTACCCTAAACCTATTCAGGAGAGGCAATTGAAAAATATGACTTTGGTAGGACATTAACATATAAACAACTTGGGTACCACTTGTAAAAGGAGATACTAGTGGCAATATGCTTGAACACATACAATGGTAGGTGAAGGACCAATTGAAGCAAACAAATTTTTGTCTACATCAAAAGCACTAGACCTAAATCCACATACCAACATTAATAAGATTAGTTTGGAATGAATTAGAAGTTTGCATCCAATTCATGTAGTCATTATTATGACCATTTTGTAGATTCTAAAACAACTTATTACAACAATAAACAAAATGGAAGACCATACCCTTAAGCACTATGTGGAACTAGGTTTAGAAGCCTTAGGCTTATTTAAATTTATGGACATATGTACAATTTAGGGCCTATTTGTGTGCTTAATTTTGGTATAGGTGATTTGGAAGTTTTCAAGTTGTCCCATAAACCCAATTAAATGTAAACTTTAAATGCAATGAAACCCAACTAGCACACCTCACCATAGTTGTACCATCTTGGTTGCATGTGCAACTATGGGTATATATAAGTTGTATATGCAAAGTTTAGTATTGTAAAAATCATCCATTTGTTTAAATGAAAGTGACCTTAATCACAACATAATTGCAAAGATAACTAACATTTGTTCAAAAGTTAGCTGCAATAGCATGAAACACCATGGATAGTTGCATGTGACACATATTTACATATAGTTGCATATATAATGGTTGTAAAACCAGCAATTTCTTTTATTGCTAGTCATACTAGAAGAAAATATATATTCTCACCCACAATGGTGGGGAAATGTGTGAAAGCCTTTACAATTGTGGTGTTTGGTGGATTGAACAATGTCGCCCCAAGTTCATGACTAAATTTTTTGCTTCACAAAATAACATTGAACACTACTACAAGGTGAAAATCACATATGTGTATAGGTTATATATTAATTGGATTATATTCCACCTTTGGATTTGGACAATGTTGTTGTTTAAACTAGGAATTTGTTGTAGTGATTTTTTACAATCTTGATTTACTGATGTTTTCAAAGTGACGTTTACATTCGTGTATGCATTATTTTCAATGGGATCAAATTTTGTGGTACTATTAGCTTAGGGTTCATTTGTAAGCTTTGCAAAACTCAATGTACATTGATACTTGTTTATGAAAAATGTAAATAAACTACTATGATTAGGCTTGTGTGAATAATGTAGTCCTATATAACCATGTGAAAAGTAATATTATAAATCATGTATAGTCTAATGTGCACCAAAAAATTAAATTTAACATTAGTTTCAAAAGGAAAATGACATAATGCTTTTAGAAATAAAGATCATGTAAAAGACATTTAAAAAGTTGCTTTGAGACCTATCAATGTATAATGTTCATTATAACCAAAATTACATTGATCATTGTAGACCATGTAAACTATGAGAAACAAGCATTTAAAGCTATTGATGTTGAAATTGTTTACACATATTGGTCAAAAAATTAGTCATATTTAATAAATTAATAATTTTATTAAATATATGCATAATACATGTCATCACATACATATATTACTCCACAATAATAATAATAATCATACATGTCATTACATACATGTGTAAGGTTTCTATTGGTTGTCTTTATGTTTTTAAATAATAAAATTGAAAATTTACTCCTAAACTATCAAATGTCTATTAAACAAATGTCATTAGTCAATTATTCAATCTAGATCCATTATTTTTCACATACAAATAAATCATGTGCACAATAATATATGCACTTATATATATACATAAATGCACATGTACAACATTTTATCTATTGATAAGGTCAACGTGTATGTGATGCCTTGTTTATACATATGTAAAGGTTGTGGTAACCACCATGGTTAGCTAAGAAACTGAAACCCAACAAAAAACAAAATTTTGACCACTTATCATTCATCCTTCATGGTGCACTAGTGGGTTGTTGGTTCATCATGGTTGGAAAGACAAAGAAATGCCAAACACGAATAACCACAGAAGGTGCAAGCTTTTAGTCATTCCAATACACTAAAATTGTTTTGTTTTGGTGATGCAGTAGCAATGGCATTCCACATTGCTATTAATAATGAAATCTTCATTTGGGAAGGAGATGATGATTTGCATTTGGGAAAGATTGATCATCACCAAATTAATCTGTCATCCCACATCAATTGCATCTCGTTTTTTTTTTCTATCGATTATATGTAGCTTTAATGTTATGAGGAAAATGATGTGAGTGATAAGCTCATCCATAAACTTACCTAAATCTTTTGTGCAAGAGGAACTCATGACCAGAATAGCCTCTAGAAATTGTCTTTCAAGAATTGTCTTTTCTCTTAGATCTCTAATAAAGAGGACTTGAGGTTTGATTTGAACGTTAGAATTTAAGTAGGAAGTATGGAGGAGCAAACTTTGAGTGTAGCTTTAAAGGCCCTTAGGAAAGGCTAGTGCATTGCAATTCTAGACTCAATCTAGGGAGGCTAAAATCGACCTTTTCCCAACAACTTTTTCTCTCCTTTTTTTTTGAAAACTCTAAGGACTAAAGCAAATGGGGGGTTGCACATCTTTGTGGCTCATGAGGTTGCTTCTACCTTTGGTTTCCCTTTGATTGGAGAGGTGTCCATTACCCACCCACAACTCTTCTTCTTTTATTTCTAGCAAACTCCCATCATTTCCACTTTCTAAGTTTTTTATATAAATAATTGGTAGCTTGGTTTCTAGCATAATTTTTGTAGTAGTTTTCCAACTAGGGTTCTTGTAGCTCCATTTGGCTTATCTAGTGAGGAGTTGCTATAACAATACTAATTTAGTTATGTACCCAATTGAGAGACATTAAGGTTTTGGCATTAAATGTGTCAAACTTAAAAGTCTATAAAAAAGCTTACAAAACACAAAACAATAATCAGTATCCATTCATAAGAACTTTAATAAACTGATCTTGTACTATGTCAATGCTTAAAAGAAACCCCAACTGAACATTACTTTAAGGATTTTAGTCATTGATTCCAACCAATTGTGGTAAGCAAGGAAAACAAGAACAAATATTTGGAAGCTAGAAAATATGACCCCTTTGGGTAACATTAGCTTAAACAAAATACTTGAAAAAATTGCACATATGTTCATGAAGCAAAACTATGGACATGCATTTCAACTAATCAAAGGGTGTTATGTTTTAACAAGTATTAGGCGCTACAAACTTAATGGAGAAATATCCAATATTGCAGCACATGGGAAAGGAGAAGAAGCATATGTGCCAAGGCTCATGCTCAGTGGGATTTTGCTTGATCACATGAGCTTGAAAAGTGGTGCTCCTGATGTGGAAAACAATTTCACATGTCATTGGCTTGTAGAGCTTTGGTAAGAGGTTGTGAACCTTAAAAATGAAGTTGATAGATAAGAAGCAACTAGGTTGTTTGGTGAGGAGTTTCATACCCTAGACCACATCTTTTTGTGCATTGAGAATGTGGGTGGTTTACAAGTGCGGAATGGACACACTGAACTTTTAGTGGCTCTCACAAAATTGGCAATCATTGTTTTTATTCTAGTATGTCAAAATCCTTTCTATAAAACCTTTAGCATTCCAAAGTTGTTAAGCTGACATATTCCCTTTTTTGATATCACAATAATGTTGTTTGGTTGTTTCATGGGTTCGTTGATGGTGTTTACTGATTTTAATTTTTTTTGAATTGAATCTAACAAATGGGGTCATTTCATAATGAGCTTGGTTGGGCCTTTTCACATTCCACAAGAACTTACAATTTGATCTAAAGTGTACTAATCTACAAATGTCACCTAAACGTAAAAATGATTTAGGACCCTAAACCTTGATTGAGTGTGGAGGATGTAATGAAGAATGCTTTTATGCATGTTTGTTAGTGGACACACCATTAGAATCAATGGTAACAACAATTATTCAAGTATGTTGAATGTTAGTAGTTGTGCAAGATTTTCTTCATGTGGGTGGGTGAAATTTTATAGGAGAGAAGGGTCTTATGTCTACTCCTCAAGATTGGGAGACCTTATGCTTATAAGTATGCATAAAGATCCCTCCTCCTTTCTAAAAGGGATATTTAGAGACAAAGAGGTGCCTTTCAAATACAATAGGAATTTTCTCCAAAGTGCCTTATGATGTAGACGATAACAAGACTTGCTTCATAACCCACCACAATACATGGAACAATCAAAATATATCCAAGGTATATACAAAAGGGCACCATGAATATGCTTGATACCTTGTGGCATGACTTGAAAGATGTTTCAACACTCCTACCCAATAGGTAGTATGTAACGTGCCCATTTTAGAAGTCCACAAAAAGCAATTGCTCATGAAATAATACAATAGAATTGAAAAGTTCTTTGTCACAATAACATGACCTTTGTGCTCAAAGCTTCAAAAATGAACTTTAGTATTGGGTTGCACTTGACTTCCATTATGTCAACTACAACACTTAACCAAGGGTCGAATCCAAAGGAAAAGCATAATCCTCAAGCTTTACAATGGAGGAAAATCTAAGGGCAGGTGCAAAGTACAAACTCAATAATTGTGCCAAATCAATTTTTCAGAAACAACTAACATCACAAGTTACAATATGAAGAGGATGGCAAATCTCAACGTCAATCATGTGTCCTACACAATAAAGTTATCCGTAAAGTCAGGAAAAGACAACACCAAAACCTTGAGTTTCGTCATACACATGGTGAGATTAAAAAAAAACCTGCAAAAAGTACATTAGCATTCAAAGGGGGGGTGAAACTCAGAAAACCATCAATTTTGGTGGTAAACCTTATGTCCATAAATATCCCACGTTATTATTCCATCTCCTTAAGAGTAGTGGAGGAAGGATCTTATGCCTACTTACTCAAAGGTGTGAGATCCCTCTCACTCCTTAGTAGCCATAAGATGTCTCCCACTCTTAAGGAATAGGTGTAAAACCTTCCCCTCCTCCTACGCCTCATGATCTACATATGCTTAGGTTCATGATATTTTTCGTCTCATTCCTTTGGGTGGGTTGTCAGAAGTTTTATTCTAATTACAAATTTTTATCTTAGTTATTGTAGGTAATTTGAGATAAGTAAGTCTAGAATCAATTTCAGTGAGAATGAGATTTTAGTTTTTTGGTGTTCAAGATAAGTAAAGACAGTGTGCGATCGTAATCCAGTTGTTTAGATTTTGAAACACACTGTAACTTTGTTGTGTGCTCTTGTTATGCAAAGAGTTTGTTGAGGTTTTTGTTGGTACTTGGATTCCTGTTTTATAAGTGAATAGAATTTTGGCGGTTAGAATGTGATGTATCAATTAGGATATTTTTATGTTATGTGTAGTAAGTACGGTGACAGCAATAGTTATAAACGTGGACCTCGGAGCGCACAATAGGATAAAGCCCAATGGGTGGGGGGTAAATTTCCAAATATGTGAGGCTGGACTTTGCTATTTCCTTGCTGCCGTAGGCCCCTTCTTTTGGGAATGCCCCTGGCATAGGGTCCTTAACCTACACTTAAAGACCTATCAAGATTTGTTCTAGTGTAGTCGGAGGGCTGCCTTACAGCCCTTAACTGTTGTGTAGAAACAATACCGTTTGCATAGGATCTGTGATATTGTCATCGATTGCAAACTTGTGTCTTCCTGTTTTGCATTCATTTTTAGAAACCCATGTGTTTTTTTTTGTAACTTATTGTTTGTTGAGGTCTTTCTTGTGTCTGTGTACTTTGATTCCATTTTTGAGGTCTTTCAGTGTGAGGTGTTAGAGATCAGAAGGTGGAGTGTTTGTGATGCTGGAGGCAGAAAGAAAGCTGTAACTACTGGCTCTCAACTGATGGCGTGTGTCTGGACCTTCCAAATTCCTCCAGCACTACCTTCCAGGTCTGGATCCTTGGTGATTCTTACTCTTTTTGCAATTTGTAAGTTTCAACTGGCTGGTTTTCCTCCATTGCCTGCCTGCCTGCCTGCCTGCCTAAACCCCCTCCCTTTGGATGCATGAATGGTCAGTAGCTAGTAGTGCTTTGTCTTCAATCATACCAATGCAGGCAGTAGAATTGTTGCATGGTTCAAAGAGGGGGAAAATGCGGAAAACCATGTCTAGGGTTTTCCATGTTTCAATTGAATCAGCCATACATCCCAGAAATTCGGATTGTGTAGCCTCAAAACATTTAAATTATAGTCCCTGCCTCCAGCTTATTACATCCAGGAATTGGTGGGGAAGATTTATCCATATGACACAAATGGTAGCCTGAACTTGATCAACCATAGGAAGATTGTTTGTGAAAACTCCTCTGGAATGTCAATGGAGTGGCTATTATTGTCTGCTTGAAAACGGAAAAAAATCTAAGGTCAGAAGCTTAAGCAAGGGAGATGGAGAGGGAGAGAGGAACCTAGAACCAAGTCTTTTGTAGGAGCATTGGCAGGAGTTACACACATATTATCAGCAATACTAAATTCCATCACAAGCTCAAGAGTATGAACACAGTGTATTGTTGCTGCTGAGGGAGAATCTATGGTTAAAGAAAGTAACAAAAGTCGTGGTGGCTGAGTTTTGGACCAATGGAAAACCTGTCTCATTTGATATCTGCAATATTTGTTTTTCATTAGAGTGCGGTTAGATAAATCTTCTAAGGGAACTGCTATTGCAGTATCTGATGCAAGTATGGTCCCAATGAACATATGAAAGGAAGCACGTCTCTGTACATTTTTACCTGCTCTTGAGGGTTACTCATTCATACAAATATGGGGCTATCAGTTATGGTACCCCCTAGATGCTCTGCATATGATGCTCATAATGTTATGGATAGAGATTCTTTGCATTTTGCTTTTGTTGCACAATGTTTGGTGTGTGATGATCTGATGAACATCTATGCAGAAGCTATTGTTCCTCTCTGGATTAATCACAAGCTGAAACTTGCAGATAAAGTTGCATATCTTTTTCTTGTGATTAAATATTTCTTGATGCAGTCTGTCACATGGAGCTTTATCTTTGAGCTTATTTCATGCTTGTAGATGCATGAGCAGAGTCTTAGCCTCCATAGTGTTGGAATCAGACATGACAGAAGACAATAAGACTAAGTATCAGTATCAGTTTTACTGTCTGTTCACAAGTATGATGAAGTAATTCTGATGGATGAGGAGGGATGGTTCTTAACTACACCCAAAACCATTGTACAACATCTATCCTCAAAGATGCCCAGGTCTAGTAAATGATTCTCTAACTATGGATGCACACAGCATTGGGTAGACATTGTTTCAGGAAAAGCTGCATGGATCATCACTGAGACCTTGTGGTCAATTTGGCAACGTATACCCTGTGTCACAGAAGTTATATGAGGGGTTGGGGTTGTGCAGCAACAGATGTTACATGCTCAGGGTATGAGTAGGAGCTTGGCAAATTGGCAGAACAACAAATCGCATGTTGTGACCTTGCTGTTACTAGAGAACCAGGGGCTACATTGGCAGCAGTTGTGGCTAGTTGTGACTGTGATGGAGATCAATGCCCAAGATGTGCTTCAGACTGGAGATGACCCCAAAGAACAAGGATTGGTTGAATATTGTGAGGGCTGATGTCAGAATATGTTTGCTGGAGTTGTGTGCTCTTGGTATGCGCCAGTTCCATTTAATGTTTTTCTTTCAAATCTTTATTACTGTGTGCGCTCAAACTTCTCACATATTTGGGCTCCTAGTACTGTTTCTCATTTTCTGGGAGGATGCATCCTCTAGCGTTGCTGCAACTTTTGCCTGCTTCACATACTCAGCACATGGTTCAGGGTGTTCTCCTGGAAAGCCCTCAAGAGTATCATTGTCCAGTGTTTTGCTACTGGGCCAATCCTGAGCAAAAAAGTGGATTTTTGTAATGAAAGAATCTGCAAAGTGCAGTGGGCCATGATTGATTTTCCAAGCCCATGGAGCTCTCCAAGATCCAGTTTGATTGTCAGAAATCATGGTCAAATGTGTGTCAGTGATGCAGATTACCATGTTATTACTTTCTCCTGTCACAGTGCTTCAGATGTCTGATTGCTTGTGATTGCTCGTTGACATTTTGTCCTGCTTATATATTGGTGTGGGGTGTACACATTTTGCACCGAGTAGGGTCTCGATTGCCTCATGATGTGCTATGCAGATGATCAGTATTGGGATCTAAGTTGGTGTCCAAGCAGCAGCACAGGAAGAAGCCCATGGTAATTAAGCACATTCTCTTATCACACCAGGATTTTGTGCTTCTGTTATGTATCAGAAGCTTCAGTGTTGCAACACAATGTGCACCTGCAATGCTTGCTTGTACAGGGACAAGAACCAAAGCAGAGATTTACAAGCTTGTTGCACCTTGAATGAGGATACTATTGAGTTTTTTTTTGGTTTGCCCAAACATTGGCCATGTGAGTCTAAACCAAGTGTTGGAAGCTGATGAAGTCAGTGGGGAGTCATGGCAGCTGATTTTATGCTCATCTAAACCAAGTGTTGAAAGCTAATGAAGTCAGTGGGGAGTCATGGCTGCTAGTCACTGCTAGTCATGGTGAAGGTGATGGTCTGACAATTAGTAAAGTAATGGCTGCACTCATAGTTCTTGCTGTGTCAGTTGGTTTTGCTGAATCTGACACACCAGTTAAATTCAAGTGATGTTGTGGAGTTTTCTCTGCAATCTCATAGACACCCTTTTTTTAAAAATTAGCTATGCCATCATGAGTCATGACTAAGTCTCCCCATTGCTTAATTCTTGTCATGCTAGTCTTGGGTTTGCTGAAACTGACACCATGGTCACATTCAGAGTGATATTGTGGAGTTTTCTCAGTAATCTGAAAGAGAGATATATGCCACCATGACCAAGTCTTCCTTTTGCCTCTGGAAGTGCAACAGAGAAACTCAAGATTCAGTTGTTTTCTATCATTGTTTTGCTATGTTTGAGGAGATTGCATTCATTTAGGCTGTCTGTCAGGCTGGAGCTGATGAAGTTGGTGGGGATGTAAATACCTGCATTTAAAGTTGTCACTACCATTCACAATGGGTATGGTCTAAGTCTGTTTTATTAGACTTGGGGAGCCAAAAGTAGGCATTTTGACAACTATCTACACAAGAAATCATATCTCTGGGAGAGCAAATTCAGGGTCAGATGTTCTTGATGGAATTACTGGGCCCTCAACCTGGACCCAAATAAATTGTGTAGGACACAACCACAATGGTTCCTTTTGCTTACAATAAGCCAAATTGTTCTGGTCCAAAACTTGCAACCTCCTTTCTGTGTTTTGATGTTCATATTCGGTTCATAAAAAAATTGGGTGATATTCTACTGGTACCATGGTCAAGAAATTGGTACCTAACATGACCATTTTGTGAGGGAAAAGACCTAGGTATGAGTTTGTTCTTCATCCCTGAAATTTTGAACTTTGAAGACCCAGGGTGCAAACTGAAGAATGTGGATTGTGGCTCTTTCAATGAGCAAAATGAAAATCAAGTTTTGGTTGGGTTGTTGTACTGGCAGTTTCAGATCCGGTGTGTGGTTGTTACTGTTAATTCAACTATGCAGATAATAATAATAATATGTAATTAGTTCTCTTCATACCTAACCAGTATTGATAATGTCCTCATATGGGTTCCAAAATATTTACTGTTATTGATACCTGTGTAGCATCACACCGTTATGGATTATTGATATGGCCATGGCATTCAAATATTTTGGTATGTACAAGATATGATATCACTCCAATACTGGAAGAAACTTGGTAAATTGACATTGGGAAGATGGCCCAGAAGTACCTTATCCATCATAGCACAACTCTCCGGGTGTGAGCTAACTCTAACATTACAGTGTGTTCTCACTCTATTGCCAGACCTTCGAACGGTCCAATCCATGCCTGCAAGGTACAATACAAACAGATTTCGGTGAAAGAAAGAGAATTCAATGCATTTACCAATGATCATGAGTGTGCCAATTGGGTACTGTTTTGTACTTTGATGCTTGGGTTCTTCAGTACCCAAATGTTCCGTTTCATGAAAGTACTGCCTACAAAATTGTAGCAATATATAGATTTTAGCATCACCTACTTCAGATTAGGACTACAAGAGGTAGAATGATTCCAGATGCTAGGTATCAGATAAAATGAAGGTGGTAGCTGCTTCTCTGGTATACTGGTGTAAGATGTCATAGTTCGAAGGTTCTAATATGTACCTTAGTTCTCAAAATACTGAAGTAAGAAACACATTTCTGAATAGGGGATTGATGTTCTGGTTCAATGGAAAGTAGATAATAATGCATTCGTCAAATGTGTTCATAGTTGCCCTTCAGTTCTCACTTTAGCACATAACTGAAGAACTTAAAATGTGCAATGAAGAAGTTAATTCAAACATGGAGGATTCAATTGAATGCAATGAAGAAATTATAATCTTGAGGGTGTAATTGAATAGAGTGAACAAATTACATCTGCACAATTGAGCTCCAGGATAGCTTGTATTGTGATATCCAACATGTTGCATTGTTGTGCAATCTGAAGAAAAAAAATATAGAGGGTGTGAATTTCTGCATTCATCATGCTGAAGCAAAAGTTAACAATTCCATGTGCAAAGACAAGATGTATGAAAGATATATATATATAGACAGCGAGAATTTTACTGTTGGACTTCTCATATGTATTATGGAGTGTCATGGGTACAGGCCATTGTGCCCAGTGAGGCTTGGTGTGCCTATGAGGAATTTGAGCGAGCCAAAATTTCTGAACTGGCAGCAAACAGCAGTGAAACTGGCGTAATGGACTGTACCCAGTGCGCTCCGCAACATAATGGTCTTCACAATTTGCACAATGGGTATGTGGGCTTCGAACAATGGTTAGGTGAGGTACAATCTTTTTTCAACTGGCTATATATATAGCCTAGTGGCTAAAGGGAAAGCAGTCAAGCTAAAAACAGGAAGTAAAAAAAAGTTGAAAAAACGAAAAATAGCCAAATTACCACAATTGTGTTGATGGTGATAGCCACTTTGCAACACAAACAATGATGCCTGTTGCCCTTTCACCTTTTAAGGGAAAAGGCCTAGCGTAAGAACAATATAGCAAGGTTGGGTCCAGAAGACAATATGCATATTTTAAAGCATTTTCTTCATCAGTTTTCAATATTAATTATTGCCCAAGAATTACTTGGAGAAGCTATTTCATAACTTCTTTGTAATGAGCATCAGGATTATTGTTGACAGCCTAAAGCTATGGTACTGCATGCTCTCTAGCCAAATTTTAGGATTTATAATCACTTGACTAGTAACTGTTAAACATGTGGAGCAAATTCAAGCTCTTTTATCATAATATGTTTTCTAGCCAGACATACTCCCACTTGCAATAGTCATTCGTTCCAAATATCATAAAAACCTCCTGGAGGAACGCTTGCTTACAGAGCGAGCTTAAGAAGCCACAAGGCATTTCAAAAAACGGAAAGCTCACACTTGCAAGCGTTTCATTTTCTGAAATACCCAGTGTCATTTTTTCCTAGGATACCCAACGAGTACCTTCCAGACACCTGCCAGGTATCACACAGAATGTTTTTTTAAATCTGTTCATTTTTACACTGTGGAATGCCCTTGACAGCGGACATTAGGAGAATTGAGCCTTTCTTGGCTCCACCTTGCATGGGCCCTTGTTCTGGTACTGCCCCCACAGCATCGGCCGTTACTCTACATTAAAACCTGCAAGAGAACCACTGAAGGGTGACCCCAGAAGACCTATGCTTTTGTAAAGGGGTTAAAAAGAGGCAGAAAAAACCATCATGTGTATTTGAACACGTCAGGTGACAGTAGACGTCAAGACAGAGACCCACATTCCGCATCTGTGCCGGGCCCTCTCACTCAGTCACTCCCTTCAATGTGTTGGGGTGTCTGGTCGTCGGCACCCATCGGCTGGAGAGCTGTCGGAGCAGACAAGCAGCCCGGGGCGTCTATCTAATGGGGACGGATGATGCTGCTGCTCATGAAACGTAAGTACTTACGTACCCAGACACGACAATAACATGCTGACGCGTGGGTCCTGCATGAACAGTAGGTTACTGGGGACTCGGGAGGCACAAATTCCGTTACTATCAAGCTTTTCCGTGCGACAACGCTATGATGGGTGGTAGGGTAAGTGGTAGCGGGTGTGAAGAAGAGCAACGGACATAGGGTCTTCTGAGCTCGACAATAGGTGATCTTGTCTGGCCCTCCATCCACACGCCTCTCTACCATTAGCCTTCTACCTCCTCCAAACTTCACCAGAGCTTGTGGGCTGGCTTTTGCGTAGGGTAAAGGCCCGGGCCTTACCCCCGCCGCCCCCCCTCCTCCCTTTACACAGCATAACAACTATCACTTTCTCCAAAGTCTGCAATACCCACTGTGTACCCATCAGATACCTCCTGAGTGTAGGAAACAATGACAACAACAGTGCTCTGAAAAACACAATGCCCACTTTCATGGTTATTACATTTTTCAAAATGCCTGCCACCACATTATGCCTAGGCACGAGCGCTGCAAGTACACTGAGAAAAGACAACGAAAAAAGTCACAAGGTTTTTATAAATTTTGCTTCTTTTTCTATTAGGGAAGTTGTGTTGTTTTTGGCTTTCTTTCGTTTCTTCCTTCACAGACTGCATCATCTTGTTCTTAGTGACTTGGGAAAGAGATTACTTATACATAGTTCACCTCCCTTTTCACTCACTCTCTCTTTGGCGGCCCTTTTGAAAAGTCTATCGCTTTTTCACCTTTACTTGAGAAGCTTGTGGACCACACCGCCCACGCTTCAGGAAACCTCAAAAATTTCCAATCACATGCAGCAGGAAATCATGAAACCACTGCAACGTGTGTTGTGACCCAACTAAGGGCGTGTTGAATCGCCCCATGCAGCAACTAGTCATCCCTTCCTGGTTCTCTCCTCCTCTGATATCACAATATTCGTGGCTTACTCCCTCCTCTTTCTTTCTCCCCCTCCTATGACCTTGATCTTTCTGATCTTTCAGAACTTTCTGGACTCAGATTCAGCTATTTGCCAGCCTTTGTTATTTTCTGGCAATTTCTTTTTTCTGTGTAGGGTAAAGCCCTAGGGTTGGTGGCATTCTCAAAATAAGGGGCTTGGGAAGATGTGATAGCTAAGTCCACCCTGCATTTTGGGAGTGTTCCCCACCCATCAAAAAGCACGAGGTGTGAAAGTTATCGTGAACCCTAAACCTGTAGAGATCACCATGAATGGGAGAGGGGAGGGTTGTTACGTCTACTCTTTAAGAGTGGGAGGGATCTTACACACTATATAAGTAGGTCAAAGATCCTCTTGAGGTCTTTGAAAACACAAACTTATTATCAACTCTCCACCCAGCTTTAGGATCATGCAAGTTGCTACAAGCTTTATGATTTGCCCTTATGCTATAGCCTAATCTTAAATAGGAGGATAACATCCTATGTGCATGTTATCTTCCTCAAATATCACATTCACAAGGTCATCATCCTATGCAAATGCTATCTCCACAACTCTTGGGGTCAACACCACATGCAATGACGTACGTTAACTATATTTTATAATGTTTCATTATCTTATACATTACCAATGACAATTTTGTTTATAACATCTATCTATGAAAGAAGGTTGTTTGTTTGTTTGTTTCATTCAATGTAATGTTGAGATCTCCCAAACCTTGGTATCCTTTGCCACACTTTCAGTACTCTTGGAAACCCTTCATCAAATGTAGGTGCACCAAAATGGCTTTGTAATGTTTTAACCTACAATTTTAAAATATTGGATATTGATAAATTATGGAATAATTGACTTTAATTCAAAAAAATAAAATTATTTAATATTGAATAATAAATTTTAATTTTCATAATTGAATATCAAAAATTGAACAAGTATTGAATTATTACCAAGTTCAATATTTTGTCAAATGTTATAAATTTTGCTATTTGATCTCAATCTCAACACCTTTAAAAAACTTACATGCCTATTCATGTAGTTGAAGTTTTAAAGAACTATGATCATAAGTTTTTTTTAAGAAAAAGAACCAACCCCCACACTAATTTATCCAATGAAACCTTGACAATTTTCCGCTTATGACCATGCATATGACTTACTACTCATTTGAGCTTGAAATCCTTTAATATCCATGATAACCCCAATAAACCTTTATAAATTCAATGTAATTCAAAACTAATTGAGACTACCGCACACAAATGTGTTGGTAAGGCTCACATGGACCTACTTGAAGAATTTGGGAAAAAAAAATCTAGACCCAGTGCATGGGAGACCTTGATTTTTGAGATATTATTGTAATTGGAAACTCAAATAAATTGTCAAAAATTGTTTTGGAAAAGAAAAATTAGTTGAATAACAAGTTCACATTCCGGTCAACAACACATGCTACTCTAGTTTAGCATTTAAGATTAAAGACATTTTATTTTTTTTACATTAGTGCTAATCTAATCTATTTATGAAGGAAGGTTATTTGTTTGTTTTATTTGTCACATTGAGATCTCCAAACCACAATCTCTTTTGCCATGATCTTGGTATTTTTGGAAGTCTTTGAGTAATACATGTGCATTAAGTTGGTTACATAATGTTAATGGAAGTATACATTTTTAGGAAAACATGTACACAAAATTTTATTATTCCTATGCATGCATGTTCAAACTACACATAATGTATAGATTCAAATTCAAAACATAACAATACAACTCTAAGGATGTTATTGCAAATGAATAAGAATACAAAAAATCAAACTCACTTCCTTAAATAGTTTAGGTGGTTCTTATTAATAACTAAAGTAGTTTGAACACTAATTGAAATATAGAAAACTAAATAGTAACTGAAGTAGTTACTTAACACCAATTCAAATATGAAACATTAACTAATAGCTAAAGTAATCACCTAACTAAATAAGAACTAGTATATTAATAATTTACTAATTAACACTTATCTAAATTTTGATTTAACACATAAAATAATTAAATCTATGCTTAATACATGGTAATATCTTATCGACAAAATAACTAAAAATTTTAATTTAAAACTTCAAAAGGTCAAATCTATATTTAATATATGTTCATCCGATTAACAAAATAACTATAAATTCTGACTTAACATTTTAAAAGTCAAATTTGTATTTACTATGCATTAACATCTAATTAGTAAGATAATTGCAAATTAAAATACACAGTCTTTAAAATGTTGTGACTTGTATATAATTAGCATGCATTGTCTAATGCAATTCAAATAGTTTTATTATGTATTTCATAATGGACTTGATCACATGTTGATTACATACAAATCACAACATTTTAAAGATTAATGTTAAGTTTTAAATGTATAGTTTTTCACAAAGAAAAAATGGATTAGTCATCCAAGATAGTTGGAAAGCCTTTAGGATATGTAGGGATTCAAAGAGGTGATTTTAATTGTTTAGAACTAGGGTATAACATTTCAAATAATTTCAATGAAAATTGAATTAAAAACTTAAGCTTAAATGTTTCATCAATGTGTTAACAACAACCCAAAAATAATAAAATCATCATTAGGTCGTTGAACAAACATAAACTCCAACCATTATGCCTGATCAAACTTCTATCCTTAATCCTATTTCAATAACTTTGCATTCAACAAATAGTTTTATTTAACCTAAATTTACACCAAAAGATTATAAGAAAAAATAAAAAAAGGTTTAATAAACACAAACTCAATATAAAAGGATCATTGTTTGATCTATGTTTAAAGGGATCACTACCAAAACAAAACCATGACAACTAGCCATTTTTTACTTTGGAAAATCCTACATAGACCAATTTTGAATGAAATTTGTCATTGGAATTAGATAACACACTTTACTTATATTTAATTAAAGTATTGCATAGTTCCAAAAGTTAGGTGCATGAAGCATAAATATCCAAAGTAAAACTAACTTGGTAATGTGTCTTGGTAGGATGCTAATATTCAACACATGTCACTAAACGAACTATCAAGTTGCACATTTAATCACACCCATCAAACATTGGAAATGTTCATGCTTGTCAACATAGAGTCCCATGGTCAATATTTTTACAACCATATTCTTTGTGTTACAATACACCAATTTAATGAACTTTTTCTTCAATTTTGTTTTTGACCAAATGATGATGAATCTCAATATGATAATTATTTTATAGAGAAATGTAACTTTGATTTTTGGATGATAAATGAAAATGGGTTTCATTTGTTTCATTTATAGATGACCAATGTTCTAAAAATATAATGAAAACCACATTGCCTACCTTGTTGCTTGGGAAACTACTAGATACTCATATTATATTTATAACATAACAATGGAAGTATCATTTTTTGCTACTGCAACCAATAGTTCCATTTTCTAGTAGACAAACATAACCTCATGTGGATTAATAGCCCTCAATATTAGCAATGCAATTTGCATCAAAATAAACACACATTTATGTGTTTTTATTAATGATATTATAGTTCCTACTGTCTAGTAGTGGCTTTGTAGGCACTCCTTTTCAATTGCACTAGCCCAAAATGTTTCCATAAATTATTTATTTATGGTGGGCAATTTTTTGGATCACACCAAGCTTGAAATGTTCCTTTTGAAAACTTGGCTATAGTAGGCACCCCTTTTGAAGTGCACACATTTCCCATAGTGTTCCCATTGGAATTTTGGAAATGGCAGCTCACCTTTTTTTGGAATGTACATGACCCATAATAGTATCTTCAATACTTCCTTTGAAACACAAACTAAAATCAATTGTGTATTTTCAATAAGTGAGGAATTCATTTCATTACAATCCAATGGAATTGCAATGGACTAGCCATAAATTGACTCATAACCCCCCTACCTCAACAATATCAACTTTTGTACATACCATGGTGTACATGAAACGTCCAATATCATTATGAAAAGGGGTGACCCTTATTATTTCCAAGTTTGCATCATTTCAAGGACACATCTTTCAAAATTTTGCAATTGGTAATAAAAGGAAACCATATTGGCTTACTTTCAACCATACCAAATTGTTTCAATTTTTTATTTTCAAAAAAAATCTTTGGTTTAAATATATTATTTGATTTTTAAAAAAATCATTTTTATTGTTATATATATATATCACTTAGATCCACCAGGTCAAATTTCATTAAAATATTATCATTTGTTTCTTTTAACAAAATCAAATATTTTTAGGGAAAAATGAAATCATGAATACACAAAGTTATGATCACAAAGGATTTGACTTGAACTTTAATTGTTGTGTTCAATAGAGTTCTTTTCTTAAGGCAATAAATATGCATCAATCTTATTGTTTCACTCATGTGGAAATTGTTTCAAATCATGTATAAGGATTTCAAAAGTTTGCATACCGTGCTCTAAACTTGATCACAAAGCCTTTTGGTTATATCTCCATTAAAATTATTTTTTATTTTGAAGATCCATTTGTAATTTATTAGTTTGCAACCTAGTTGAAGATATTAAGACACCTAAGTCTTGTTTTATACTAATTTAGAATTCACATCCTTTTTCCATTATAATGAATCTTCACCATTTAAGGCCTCCATAAGATAATTAGGTTCATTATTTTCAACAAAGAACCATGAAAGATTATGATTATCTCAAGCCAACCATGGGTTATCTTCCATGTTTTTAAAATAATTCTTTGAACTTGGGTCCAAGCATGGTAAAATGGACCAAAGAATATGTCCACCCAAATCCAAATTTTAAAAATGACAAATTTTCAACATAAAGATAAAAAAGTAGGTTCAATTTTTTAAAAGTCTCATTAAGGAAGCTTCCATGCTTCAATTGAGTTTTTATGAATTGGTTACAAAATTTGAAAAATTTAGTACATTAAAAGTAGGTAACAAGTAGGAATGAAACTAACATGTTAATATTGCACTTCATTCCTACTTCTACATTAGACATTAAATATATTTTGATTCTATTATGAAAATTTTCAAAGTCCATTAGTATATTTTACATGCCATTGACTTAAAAATAAAATAGATTTAATATTTAATCTACATGTGCTTGAATTTTAATCTATTTTGCAAGTTGTGACATTTGTTTGATTTTGATGAATATATATAAACCTATTTTAAACATGTGATTTTAAAATATAGTTGTAGCAAAGCCAAAGGACTTTATATAATTAAGAATAAAGTGAATAATATTTTAAAATTCAACATGCCAAGCCCTACTTGATGGCCACTTTCCATTTATGATGCAAGGTAATTATTTGGTCTACTTTACCATGCTTTTGCCCACCTCCATCTTTAGTTCATGATCTAGAATCATTTTTAAAAATCCAAAATCTAAACTTGAAACAATTATTTCCCCATTGAAATATACAAACTCAACAAAAATGACATCACAACTTGTTATAACATATTGGCTTACAAGCTTGTACAATTTATGCCCCTTAGTTTCTTCAATGTAACCAATGAATATATATATAATTTGACACCTTTGAGATTCAACTTTGACCTTATTTCCTTTCATACATGAACAAATCAAACAAAACCAAAGACATCCAAATGATTTATAGAAGGTTTGTTACCACACCACACATTTTTTCATGTCATGTTTGAAATCATTTTGGGAAAAATTTGATTATGGACATATATTGTAATTTCCACCACTTCTACCCAAAACTTATGATTCAATTTCATGCATTGTAATAAGCATCACATAATTTTAGTAAGTGGTTGATTCTTCTTCTCAACTATTCCATTTTACTTTGACATGTATAGAATGGTTGTTTATGTAAGAATCCCATTCTCCTTGTAAAATACAAAATGAATTTCTTGAAGTTATATTCCTCACTTACATGACACTTAATTACCTTCATATTATTTCCAATCTAATTGTCAACCAAAACTTTGAAAAATTTAAACTTGGCAAACACACCAAACTTAATCTTTATGATGTAAAGGATGTCTTTTTAGAAAAATCATTAATGAAGGCCAAAATATATTTTTCCCTTCCACAAGTTGTTGCCATGGGACCACACAAGTAATGTCACAATTTTCTTTTCTTAAATGTGAACAACTCCAACCAATTTGTACAACCCACCTTTTTGGATAACCCCAATAATCACCTCGTTTGAATCAAAACACTTAAATCAGCATCTAATGGATTCAAATTTCACCTTGTAATCTTGTTTTGGTAACTAACTAATTCATTTAACACATTCTTTGTGACCTTTGGGACATAATACATCTCTAATGCACTTGAAAATCCTATTTAACAATTTGAAAACAATAGGGCCTTTCCCATACACATGAAGAGGATCTCTAAGATAACATAAAATTTGGAGAGACAATAGTTGATTTCCCAAAATATTATATGTCAAAGATATCCTTATCATTTATGAAAGTTTTATGAACCTTCATCACTCTTGATTGCTTTTCATTATTCATAAAGTTTAGTGTCACATTAGCATCCATATTTACTTGTTCATCTATATTGCAAAAACATGTAAAATACATGTAGTTTAGTATATGAAATATGTATGTAAATATGTTGAATACCTACAATTTAAACCTTGTGGCTAGGAAAAAAACGTCCAAATTAATCCAAGGTTATATGGTGTTAATTCAAATAATAATGGTGAAGGATATGGAGGCTTATCAATTCAATAATGATCTTCATAAATATAAATAATCATTTAAAAATATAAATTCTAGTGATGATGATTCATCAAAGCTAGTTCGGTTTGGACAAGTTTAAGTTCCATAAGTCATGGTGATCATTTAGACAATTCCAAATTGTAATTTGTTTAACCCATCTCCAAGTAAAAAGGCATGGAAAGGTAGCTTTTTGGATTATTGTCTTTTCAAAAGGAATTCTAGTGCCATATTCATGAGCAAAATTTCAAGATCTTTTCCACCAATTTGCATCCCACTTATCTTCAATTGAATATTAATGTTGTTATTGATTCAATTCAATTAAACAACCATGCAATCTCATTAAATATTTTTATTCAAATGGAACTTAATTTTAACAAATCATTTTTTTCTTCAAATTGATCGCTTGATCATCACAATAGTGCCACTAATAGAAAATTGGCATTTTGCAATTGTCATTGACAATTGATTTTTAATCACAAATGCACATGCAATTGAAAAATACCATAGTTGATTGAAGCAAGTTGCACATGATTTTTAGTTGCATGCAACATTTTGTACTTGACATGCATATATGGTATCATTATGTAATTTCATCCATCATATTCATTTAGAAAGCCAATGGCTTATATGAAATGCAATTGCATGCAATTAAAATGAACTTCTTTTGTATTGCAACATGTCTATGGTTTTGACTAGTTATTAAATGACACATGAGAATTTAAACTTATCTTGATATTAAATTAATTTAGATCATCCAACTTAGGGCTAATAGGTTGTTGACACATGTTGTTTAAATAGGTGGGTAGCTACTTAGATAACTTAGGTAACTAGGTAGGCCTAGTTGGCTAAGTAGTTAAGTAATTTGGGACAATCTTATTTTATTCTGGGTTTAGCCTTTAGAGTCAAACCTTTTAAATATTGGTTCATCCCAAATGTCATTTGTTTTTTCGTACTTCTAGTCCACCTAGTTATATTTTTTACAAATTTGAAAGGTATGACAAACAATATGTGATAAAAATCCTAGTTGTATCTATTGCAACTAATACCTAATAGCTAAATGTTATACTAAAATAGTTTACCTACTAGCCATATTAAATATTATAGGTAATAATAAATAATAAATTTTAATATTAATTATTTTTACCGATATAAATATATATTGAAATAATTATAATTATTGTAGCTATAGCTAGTTGTAGGATTGAACAGATTAACTACATTATTATTATTATCATTATAGTTAATAATTAATAATAATGGTTAGTCATATTTATTATTGTAACTAGTAGGGTAAGGTAGGCTAGTTAATGTAACCTACTAGCATTAGATCTAATTTAACCTAAATAAATCTATTGGATATACTAATTTAAGTATGTACTAGCTAGGTCATTATTTTTATAACATGTGTTCATTTTGTATATCATTAGTTGTATGTTAGTTGCACACACAACCATATAATTCAAAAAATTATATGAAACCAATTTTGTAGTTACAAGCATGATCGATTTAATTGTAAATGACAACTAAGTTGCAAAATAATTGGTTGCATATGACATGATTTCTATTAGTGCATGCAAGAACATCAAGCTTGAGTTTTATAAACATTTAAATTTTTTTATGGAATGTACATTAATTTTTTTAAAAACAATTTAAATTCAAATTTTAAGCTTCAGTCTGAAAAGGAAGATTTGTTCAAAGGTTGACGGAAAAGAATTAAAGATAATAGTAAGTGGAAATTTTGAAAAGGTATTTGGAAAGTTTATGGAATATATTCTCATAATTTAAAATTTTGTTAAATTAAAATTTTAATCTTTCACTTTGACAAGGAAGATTTGAAAAGGTATGTGAGGAAAAGATTAAAATAATGGTAAAGGAGGTGTAGATTTTGAAAGGATATTTGAAAAATAGTTATAAATTTTTTTGCCTTTTCATGTAAGTGGGTAGGGGAGAGGAGTGCGGTAGCTAGGCTTGGAAGAGCTAGTTATTTTAGCAGACAAGAATTACATGACTACGTGGTGAATGGCTTGAAGCCATAGACTTTGGATAGATCTAGAGAACAATTGTAATGAATAATAAATAATACAACTTGCAAGTATAGAGTAAGTTCTTCCTAAATTGAGCTTTTGAAAACCATGAACTTGTGGGTTTACAGGACCAGGTTCTTGGAGGGTGGGTAGGGGTTACATATTGGTTGGGTGGGTGAGTGGTAGGTAATAAGGACATAGATATGGGATGCACCTTCTTCTTGGGGGAGGAGGACTTGGAGATAGCAAATGGCTGGGCTGATCTCTTTCCATGAGACCTCTGAGGGCTTTCCTGGATCCTGAAGAGACATCCACATGGGGACACCATGCGGAGGTTTCTTGAGAAGTGGCACCAAAAAACAGATTCAGGTTCAACTGCACTCTAGTTTGATCTGCCAAGTGGACTCCTGCGGAACTGGAACCTTAACTTCCTGCCTACATATTTTAACAAGCTTTTCCCATTCTTAAGTACACGTGAGGAAGGAAGGAAGGAAGGCTCTGTCAAACAAGGTGGGCCCATTGTGAAGAAACCCAAACATAAAGGACAATGAAAGTGGCATTGGAAAACAGAGGTTACTATATGACCACCTTGTACCCAGAACCCATTATTTTATCATGGAAGTCGAGGTAGGTTGCAGCAACGACCCTGGTACAGCTTCCATCATGTGGGTTGCAAAACGTTATGTTCATGTGTGATATGACCCTAACTCACGAAATTCAGTGGTACTATGGACGACTGTAGGTTCTATGATCAGAAAGTGGGCTGGAAAGTGGGCTGGTGCTCAGTTTTTTGGTACTCCTGCTCTGGCTCACAATTTCACAGGTTCTTTCAATTTATAACATCCAAAAACTTACTTGTCTGGCTGGTCTGATGACTTCTGTCCCAGGTTCTGGCCTGCACTTGCGTGAGTGTTTAGTGTTAAGTGTGTTGTGTGGTACTTCTTCGTATTGGGTTTGGGAAGTCAATAGTCAATACATTTCTTGACTTGTACACCTTCTTCACTTTTGACACTGCACCTCATCCTCATTCCTCATGGTACCTGTGGTTCATTGTCATCCCATGACTACAAAATTTTCACGGGGTAAAGTGTTGAAGAGTGGAGTGTTTGCCTGAATCATTATTCATTGTGATGGCCAATCTTCTCAGCCCCACGCCCTACCTGCTGACCCTGGACCATGTGACCCAGTCAAACACTCTTGATCATCATCACATAATTTCTGCACTTGTGGCAATTTCTAACAACCACCTGCTGCATCACACAAAACAGTGTAAACCAGGAAGTTGCGAATGAACAATGAACCATTAAGTTAGCTTCTTCACAAAGATCAGTTCCCAGGGCCAGAGGATGAACCAGGACCCACTGGGCCACCATACAGGATGGATGGTGTGTGGACAGGAAACACTTTTTTCATTGTATTTCTGTCCTATAGCTAACCACTGTGGTAAGCTATGCACTAACCATCAACATGCATCTACCAACCTAGTAGCCACCAGGTGCCCTATCTACTTACCAACCTACATACAAGTAACCCACTTACATTCACTACATCATTTTACCTACTTACCCATATACAGAGGGTAGTACCTAGGTAGTGTGAGGGGGGAATAGGAGGGCTTTTACGCGATAGGTTACCCAGGTGGAAATTCAGCTGTGGTTCATCCACAACTGAGTCATCATAATGGGTTTCCAAAGGATGGTGCATTGGTCGGTGTTAGTTCACATTATCCAAAAGCTTTTGCCACTCTCCGACGACCTGGCACTCCCTGGATCTGGCACAAATAGACATTGGGTCCTAGGACAGATGACAAATGCATGCCTGTTTGTCTCAAATTTTGAGAATGTTTCATACATTCGGTAAATTGTGTGGAACATATCCGAATGTATGGAACATTCGGTAAATGTTCCTGTAAATGTATGGAACATTCGGTGAAGGTATTCCTGAAGAGCATCATGAAACCATTGTTGAATTAAGCTTTGTATAAGAAACACCAGCCTTCGTGTCATCATGATAGAAAGTAGGCGACTTGAGGCATCCAAACCTTTATGAATTGAATTAAAGTTGCATAAAGAGCTGAAGGTAAGTCAGCTTGACTTGAAAGTCAAATCCTTAGCCCTCAACGACTAAATTATCATGAAATCCTCTCTTTTTCCACCAGATTTTAGTTTGGATTGGCCTTTTATGTTTTCAAATTTAAAAAAGATTCATTCAGGACACTGTGAGAAATATTTGGTGGAAAACTTGGCTTCAAGGTCTTCAATTAAAAATAAAATTATTATATTGCTGGCCAGTGCTGCCATTATGAAGGATCTCCTAAGGCCTTTGACATACCTTGGATGGGCTCATGGGGTTGGACCTGCTCTTAGGTCATATTTGCAATCTGATACCAATGTGTGTATTATCGAATAAGTGAAATTGCCATCAGACTGCATGATGGTAAGTTATACACTCCAAAGCAACACCACTAGCTTGAAAATGCTGGCAGCATTATCAGAATTTATAATAATAAAAGTCTGAAGCTGAAAATGAATTTGAGTACTTTCATGCAATGATATTGAAAAATGTCAATGCAGGCGGGCGGAAATCCAACACCAACATCACATTCAAGGTTATGTGCTCATGTTAGTATCTGACAAAATGAGGAGGTCGAAAGCATCCCTTAGTTGAGGGTACAGAGAAAAGACCCATCTAAAAAACAAGGCCCTTCTCAACTTTGAACAAAATTTTACCACCAACTGGGAAGTGAGAAAGAGAGAAGTTTGTTGTAAATGGTTTCACCAAATCAGTTGGTGAAATTGGGGCGGATTGTGTCATTCCAGGGAATGTAAGTTGTGAGTAAGTTAATCCAATTTCGAGCCTGATCCCCATTTTCAACCAGCTTCAGATATGCCTTGGGTAAACCAGCACCATGTTTAAAACCCCAGTTCTTTCTGTGCTTGCATAGAAACATCATAAATATCTCATTCTAAGACTAAGTCAGGGTCTAGATCCAGATTCTGAGTCCAGATTTATCATTTCCCAGGTTATGTATATCCACTAGGAGGCCTCACTCATGAAGGTGAAGGTACTAGTCTATAGGTGCTGGTTCACACTGCCTTCTGCAGATGAGATTTGCTACATGTCCTTACTTACTTGCATAGCTGAACAAGGCAAAAATTGGATTTCTTCCAGATTTTAAAGAATGGATTTGCAAGTGCAGCATGTAGTACTAATGTGTAGGGGAAGGCCCCATGGTGAGCCAGGGTTGGCCAGGGTGAGGGCATCCCAAAACAAGGGTCTTAGCACAAGGTGGTAGCTGAGTCTGGCCTCACATTTGGAAATTTCCCCACCTGTGGGCCTTATCAGGCAAACTGTGTGATGAGCCAAAACATATGCAGATTAGGATACAAGGGGAACAGGAGGCACCATACCCGGTAAACCCAATAGCTAGATTTTCTATAATAGAATCACTTCTTTCAGTAGCTATTCTGTAGGTGTAAAAGGCCTCTCTTCTAAGGATGAAGAACCTGTAGAAGGGCCCCTTAATCTAAATTTTCTGCCTCAACTTGTCATGGCATCTCTTGTGTAAGGTTCCTCATTAACAAGGAACCTTATATGTAAGGTGCCTCCTCTCCTCTGAAATGAATCACAGCTATTTGTCTAAAAGAAAAAATCTATGAGCAATTTATGTAGGGTAAGGATTAATGTTGGGGGATTCTCACTTTTTCATGAGAACCTCCGGTTATGGTCATTAACCTAGATTTAAAGAACCAGATAGGTTTTTTTTTAATTTTTTTTTTTTTCAGAGAAGCAGTCAGGGATTCAAGAATTTGGAAAACAAACCCCTTGTCCAATTCTCACATTGATGATTCTCGCAAATTTGTTAGCTGGCAGTTTTCAAAGATGATTCTCACAACTTGGTTATCATTAAAAAAACATTATTAAATTGAGATATTTTTCTTGTAATTCAAAAAACTAAATAATCAGTATTATTAGCCAAGAAAAGATGAAACATGAAAAAATCAAGTTTTTTTTTCAGTTTTTCATATATTCACAATTTCCCCTCTCTCAAATTCATCCTCAAATTTCTCCAATTCCTTTTCCCTAACCTTAAATCTAGGTTACTAGGCCTTACCAACCATCCTATACCTAGATGTTAACGTAGACCCTTATTATTGAGAATTAGAACCAAACATTTCATTATACTCGAAAAGGTTTTCATTTTGAAACATTTAGATATGATGAGGGTTCTCATAAGGCAAGTTCTTAGCTTAGTGAGAATTGATGAGTTGACTTTCACTTAAGGTATTGCCATTTGTGATACCCATCGATTTTAAAGGTGAGAACCAACCTAAAAACATTGTCAAGTCTCATTTAATTTTTTAAAAATTGCCTAACATTAATAAAAACCTCAAACATGGTTGTTCTACAAATTGTGGTCATTCCTTGATTCCCCCTTTACACACAGAGGGTCCTTATTGCACTCAATTTGGCTTCAGCACCTTCATGCCTTAATTTTATTTCGTTCTTACACCTTGCTAAACACCTACGCTATCTACACATAGCAAACCATGCATTGGTGAGTTTCAACATTCAAACTTAATCTCGTAACCTAAAGCTAACCCCAACCTCTAGATGGGTGGAACTAAAACCCGCTACAAACTTTTTAAATGGTCTAAAGCCTTGTCACTTGAAATAACCATTTCTCGTCTTTTGGCCTAACTATAGACTTGTCTAATTTAAGGACTTATCACCAAGGTCATCTACTCAGACACCCTTCTTCAAACCCTCATTTCTTTGGCACTTATGCAACTTATGAGTGTTGTCAAATCGGGAGTCAAACCCAACCTAACACTTAAGCTCACAACCCAAGCTGCCACGAAGGCCACCCCACAATGGCCCAGACTTGGGCCCCAACTAGGTGAATCTTTTCACTTGAACGTTCACTTTAAAGGGCATGTCATTCTCCCCCACTTTAGAGATGTCAACATTTTCATTGATGTTACTTTGGGGTGACCGCCTTTGGCATTTTTGCTAACTCCTTTCCCTTCGACCTAATGGTGGGATTAATTATTTCCCAATCAAAGGAGCCCATTCACACTATATTTTTGTGTTTTCAGCGCATGAAGTATTACCTAGTGAGTCTTTTGTTTTCACCTAGTGCATTCGTTTTTGGTGTTTTTTTCAAATTTCCCCTATTCAACTATTTCTTCTTCCTTCGATGCCCACTTCGAGTTTAACTTAAAAGTTTCAATCACCACACTAAATGGTTACAAATGCGCCAATAGATAGTGTTGGATCAAACTTTACAATTCAAATCCTTTTATCGAAGCAAACATGATTCGTGAGTTAATGTGCAAGAAGTTTTACTTTTCCACTTAGGAATGTGCCATTTTATTCACATGCACCACCACCTCGATTTCACCTAATCGAACCTTGGAGTTTTTCAATCCGAGCTTAACTCCAAGTCCATTTCCATTGGTTTGCCACTCCCTTGCCTTCCCAATTGTTTCCTTCACCATGAACCTTAGCGTTTTCACAGCTGACCACACTCGTGAAACCCTCAGCCTTCGCTTAATGAGAATAATTGATTTGGTAATTTTGTGGGCACTTTCCCCCATTTTAGAAGTTAATGTCCTCATCAACATTATGGCCATTTGCAAGTGGGTCATTCTTTTTCTTCCAAGTTTTTTTCATTTCAAGTTTGTGACCATTTTCTTGCTCGAACTTGTTCACCATATCTAGTAGATGGTCCATGTGAACATGTTGCATCCACACTACCTCCAAATGATGGCAACCTTTATATTTTACAAGATATTCTTTGCCTTTGAGGCTTGTTTGCCTTGTTCAAAGTATGCCTTTGATTTCAACCGCAAGCTTGTGTTCGATGGCATTCACATCCGGTCACACTCTTTGCTTCCAGTTTCACCTCTATTTGTCATACATAAACAATTTCAGTTTCAAAATGTGAAAGGTTGGATGTGGCCCATGCAAAATTTCATAATGCCTCGTGTATTTGGGGATAAAACATGGGGCTAATCCTTTGGGCATTTAAAAATCCTAGTTATCCAACCACACATGTTGCCCAACCTCAAATTCCACATGCCTTTGTGTTTTATTGGCATGCTTTTCATATCATTTTTGAGCCTACTACAAGAACCTTTTGGCTCAAACATATTTATCCTCACACCCCTTGACCATCTCCATAGATTCCTTGAAATGATCTTTTCATCCCATGGGAATGGTTAAGTCCATTAGCTTCTTGGCTTAGTTTCCCAATGTTAATTTAAATGGGGACATTTTAATTGTTGAATGTGTTATGGAGTTCTAACAAAACTTTACCATGCTTAAATATTCGCCTAAATATTTTTAATCAACATTCACATAATTTCTGAAGTATTGATTCAACACCCCATTGCCCCTTTCTATTTGGCCATCGATTTGTGAATGGAATGCCATACTAAATGACAATTTTGTCCCCACCTTTTGGAACAAATAATTTCAGAAGCCTATTATAAATTTGGCATTTCTATCACTTATGATAAATTGTAGCATCCTACATATCAAAGAACAACTTTGCCAAATCAAAAGTTGTCATAATCATTTTAGTTAGAGCCATTTTCATCAACTTGGAAAATTGATCAACTACCACAAGAATGGCATCCATTCCATTCCATTTGGGTAGTCGGGTCATGAAATCCATGGAGACACTCTCCCATGGTTTATTTGGGATTGATAGAGGTCTAGATAGTCCATACTTTTTTTTTTAATATGGATTTTGTACTTTGGCATTTTCCATAGGTTATCATGGGCATGCAAGCAACCAAGATTACAAGATTTTATAACCCAAATGAAAATAAGGGTATGCCTAATTCTAAATCTAGATCATGAAATAAGAAAAACAAGAACAAGAACACGAAATGTGCGAAACAAGATTCTAACAAGATTTTATTGCAAAGAAAAAACAAAATAAGGCTATGACAAAAAAATGTACCCAAAATTAGTGTTGAACAAACTAAAGGTAAAGGGAATTTTATTTATATTTATACTCATTGGGCACTTAATTCAAGGAAATTTCTCAACTTCCAATCCACATGTGGCCCATTTTCACCCATGTGTGCCCATGTGCACCTATGTGTGGCCCATGTGTACCCATGAGTAAACTATGAGTGAACTAAAATTCAACTAAAAATGGACTAAAATTTGATTAAGAATGAACTAAAATTCAACTAAAGGTGAACTAAAAATTAACTAAAAGTTAATTAAAAGTGGATTGAGAGTAAACTAAAACTTAATTGAAAGTGAACTAAAAGTGAACTAAAATTTAATTAGAATATATTCAAAAGTGAACTAAAATTAAATTAAGAGTTAGGTACAAGTTCATTACAAATCATCGATGAACATTCAAATGAATGAATTTCATGGCATTGACATCTGTGACACAAGTGCACACAAAATGCTTTACATCTTCTTTCATTACAAGCCAGTAAAACCACTTCCCTACAACCACCCTCATGGTTTGTTCACCGCAATGCCCTACCATGGGCACATCATGCTCTTCTTGCATGATCTTTATGTGCAACTTCTCTACTATCACATAAATTTGGGATTATTTCCATTTGAACAATCCTTCTTTCAAGGTGATGTTTTTCATTTTTTTTCATTTTCATACTTCCTTGAAATAATGTTGAGCTAGTGGGTCTTACACATTTGCCTCCCTTATTTTATGTTCAAAACTTCTTTCGACCTTGAAAATGGCCTTTAGTCTTGGTTAAAGGTTTTTCCACTTGAAATTAGTCCTTCTTGTTCAGTGTAGTAAGGACTATGTTGTCCCATCTTGGTTTGTGGATTAATTCCACATCCAACAACACCAAGCTATCATGCCATTTTAGTTGTTTCACTAAGGCCATTGGTTGGGTTTCAAAATACCTCAAGGAAACATTGTCTAGGAAGACCTTGGTCTTGTGTGTCCCAAAGTAGTGTTGTTGTGTTTCAGGCAACACACGATGGCATACAACTCCTTTTCATCAGTTGGCCATTGCAATTATGCTTCATAGAGCCTTTTTCTTACAAAATTAATGGGGTGTGCATCTTGGATGAAGACCCCACCGATAGCAAAGTCACTTGCATTAATGTGGACTTCGAACAATTCAATGAAACCTAAAAACATCAATATAGGGGCAAACAAAAAATTCTCTTTCAAGTCCTCAAATGCCTTTTGTTATTCCTCTTTCCATTTGAAAGGTAACTCTTTGAAAAGGTTCGAAAGTGGTTTTGCCATTTGCAAAAATCCTTTTATGAACTTTTGGTAAAAATTGGCCAGGACTAAGAAGGATTATATTCCTTTGATTGTGACTAGTCTTTTCTAGTCTCTTATGGTTTGCAACTTCCTAGGGTCCGACCTCAACCCTTCCCTTGACAAAATGTGCCCAAGGAAATCCATCTCTCCCTAGGCAAACTCACATTTCACCCTATTGGCAAAGAGCCTATTTTCATGGAGCTTATTCAAAATATATTTTAAGTGTTTTACATGTTCTTTTGTTGTCTTGGAGTACACCAAGATATCATCATTGTAGATGATCATAAACTTGTCCAACTTTTCATGGAAGATAAAGTTCATAAGGGTGGTGAGCATCGACGAAACATTGCACAACCTAAATGGCATCACCAAAAACTCATACAAGCCATACCTAGTCCTCATTGCCATCTTTTCCACATCTTCACCCATGATGTGGATTTGATAGTACCTCAATTTGAGATCAATTTGGTTAAAGTATTTTGCCCCATTGAGTCGATCCAAAAGATCATCAATGTAGGGCATAGGATAATTATTCTTTATGGTTATTTTATTGAAATCATGGTAATCAATACACATCTTCAACTTGCCATCCTTTTTATTATCAAACAAAACTGGGGCCTCATAAGGTGACTTGTTTTGTTGAATATAACCCTAATTGAGGAGGTCATTTAATTGTCTTTTAAGTTTTTCCAATTCTTTCTAGTTTAACCTATAAGGTGCCTTAGACAACAGGGCCATTCTAGGTGCCACTTCTATTTTATGGTCAACCTTTCTACAAGGTGGAAGAACATTGGGGAATTCATTTGTTAAAACCTCTAAAAATTTATGAGTGAATCCAAAATACAAATAAGAGGTCACCTTGCCCCTTGTGGCTTAAATTCCCCATGGGAGACTTTCAAAGACATCAAAACCAAAAAACTAGGCGACTAAACTTCATTAACCAAAACAAACAAATTAATTCCCACTTGTGCCAACACATAATTATAATCCACATCTAAGTTCACTAACTTAAAACCAACTTTGGCACAAACTTTAACTTGCTGTTGTTGTAAAGGATGTCTACTTCATAGTCATCCAAAAATGTGTTTCTTAGAATTATATCAAAATTATCTAAGTCACAGAGGGTGAAGTTTTCAAAAAATTGAACTTCGTAAAACAACCCAACACTTAATGCTACCCTAAGCAAGGGTCTAATTATGCCTTGTGCCAATTGCATTGTGATGGGGTTTGCCACTAATTTGATCTTGATTCCAAATTACTTTGTCACGTGTAGAGTCATGAACAAATTGATCATTCTTTTCTCCAAAAAAAACCCACAACTTTGTTATTTATCTTACAATTTAACTTTAACAAACTAGTGTGGCTTGTGCCATTGGCCCAAGTGTTACTATGTCCTCAATTGATTTTTCCTTCCAAAACCTCATTTTTTGGAATTTATTTGGAATTTTTAGCGCCAAAAATCACTTTAAAAATCAATATCTCCCACATTTCTGAATCCAAATCTTACCAAATAAATTCCATTAAATCCTACTCATCAAGATCTTTCCATCAACACCAAAGACACATTCCAATTCCTCCAAAAAAAAAAAAGAGTTAAAATTTAATTTAATTTTCCGTGAAGAAATCATTCAATATTCAAGAACTTTTTGCACTGCAAGTCCAAACGTCATGGAAAGCTTGGTGCGCGATGGCAAGAGCGGTGGCAGCGAAGGGAGAGCTTAGAGAAGAAGGCAAGATGTTCCCTTGGTTTGCTTGGTGCGACGTCGTTTATATCTAAACTATCTGGTATATTCAGAGGCCGGGCCAGTTCTGCCATAGAAAACAACACTGGAATTGCCGCCATAGCAGACAATTCCACTGTGGGGACTTAGTCTGTCTGTGTGCAGAACGCCCTGTCACAGACGGACTAAGTGAATTAATATATTAGATTGGAGGCTTTGTTTTCATGAACCCCTATTTTGACCACCAAGCCCCCTTGGATGATTAACTTACCTTGGGAAAAGTAATCACTTACCAAGGTGACTTAAGGTAGTCCTTCACCATGTGTCCATTGTTGTCACAATTGAAACACTTGACCTTGAACAAGTTCCGTTTTGCCTTCTTTGCTGGTAATTCCTTGCCCATCAACTTCTTGTTGCTTTGAGGCCTTGGTTTCCCTTGGCCCCACTTGTTGCAACCTTTGCTTTGATTGTTGGGATCAACTTTCTTATGTGTGACCCCACTTTTGATTTCACCCTTGGGGCACGAAAGGCAATTGTCTTCCATGCACTCCACCATTTTCATTAAGCCTTGGCATGTCTCCGAAATATCCATCTTTTGATAGACGACCTTTCGCACCCAAAGCTTTAGACCATGCAAGAAAATTAACTTTTTCGCATACTCCTCTTTCAGAGGGACCACAGTCAACATCTTATTGAATTCCTACACATAGGTGGCCAAAAAGCCTCCTTCGTCTCCTTGGGTGAGTTCCAAAAGCTCCATCTCATCCTTGTGCACCAAGTCATGTAATGTGAACTTCATGTTCAACCTCAACTTGAATTCCTCTCAAGTGAGGGTTTCAAGGGGGTTGGGTGTCTCCTAATTATGAAACATCCACTAGTCCCACATGTGTTCCTTGAAGAGAGTATGAACAAAATGAATCCGCTTCTTGTCTGACTCAAGGGCTGAGTTTCCATGCACGCCTCCACTTGGTGCAACCATGGCTACACCTTTTTTGTCTTAGTCTCCTTCCCAGTGAAGGAGTCTGACAATCTTGCCTTGATGGCAACCTTGGTAAAACCCCCACTTGGAGCACCGCTAATGATTCCCAATCCTTCCACAATTCGGCCCATGAGCTTTGAGGTCTCATTATTTTGTGATGTAACTTCTTTATGTTACATCACAAAGGCTTAGAAGGTGTTGAGGAGGACAAAAAACTCCTTGGAGGTCTTTAATCTCCCCTCATTTGGTTCACCTCCCCCTTTTGGGCTTCGAGGGCCTTGGCCTCTTGTGGACGCTCTAGGGCATGTTTGCCCCTTTTTCCCCTTCCTTGGTTGTTTAGGAGAAGGACCAACAAGGAATCACCATTGTTCGATTCTAAAAAAAGAGTGGAAATCCACATGTTCCAATGATTCCTCCTTAAGTTCAAGAAATTTTTCCTTCCCTTTGCTCTTATTTGGAACCACAAAAGTCTTTATCGATGAGCCCACGCTTGTTTTGATTTCTCCCTTGCTTAAGGCAACGAGGGAAGGAGTCCTTTCTTGGGCCATAACTTTGCTTGGCCCAACTTCATCTTTCCTTTTCGTCTTATTTTTTTTACTTTTGTGGGGAGGGGCTTCTACGGCCTCTTCCACCATTTCCCTAAGGCTTTGAACCTCTTCCTCATGTAGCTCCTTTCCAACCATGGTCTTCTTTAAGGTGACCAATTCCTAGAAAATTGTTTCTTTCTTTTTCTCATTTTTGATCTTGTTCTTATTTTTGGCTTTGGGTTCCACCACAATTATTGTGCTCGGTATCGGTTCATTTGAGGCCATTTGCCTTTGAAACATTCACCTTCCCCCCAATGCCTTAGAAACTTTTCTAATCAACCCTAGGAGCTTACTTTGATACCATTTATTGCACCCAGTTTCACCTTGGTGCCCTTACGCCTTGACTCCATTCTGTTCCTCCTCCTTATTAAACACTTATGTTACTTGCACATGACAAACCATGCACTAGTAAGCTCTAGCATTCAAATTTTGTCTTATCACCTAAGGCTAACCCTAACCTTTAAACAAATGGGATTAAAACATGTTGTAGATTTCCCAAGTTGTCCAAGGCCTTGTCACCCAAAATTACCATCTACCATCTTTTGGTTTAATTGCATGCTTGTTTAGTTCAAAAACTTAGCACGTTGAGGTCATCTTTTTGGACCGTCTTCCTCAACCCTCATTTTGCTGGCATTTATATGGTTCGTGAGTTTAATCAAATCGAGAGTCAAACCCAACCCGACATTTTAACTTGCAACCCAAGCTAGTGCGAGGGCCACCCCATGGTGGTCTAGACTTGGGCCCCAACTAGACAAATCTTTTCACTTGAAGGTCCACCTAAAAGGGCATGTCAATCCTCCCCTTGGCTCCCCTTGGGACTTACATGCATGCTTCACCATGCTAGTAGTAGTTATTTATTGGTTCTATCCTATAGAGGCATTGTGGGAACACCTTTTGAGTGGGTATAAAGGTCGGAGGATCTTCCTTTTTTTTCAGAATGGTTGTTGTTCTAGTGAAAGAAATTAAATTAATTGTTATAATGGATGATTTGGATTTCAAAATTAAAGATGTTGCATTTGGGGCAAAGGTGTTCACTAGATATGGCACCTTTGATCGAATTACAATAGGAACATGGAAGATCTAGGCTATGCATATTTGCATTGTGATTTGTTGGATAGGGCAACTTTGACCATAATCACTTTGAGGGTGAAAGCTCATTATTTAGAAATGCATGAACAACATTTGTAAAAAGGCATGTTTGTGAAGGTTGAAAATTTTGGAATTGAATCAAAGTCTAAAAGAGGTTTTGAAAATGATGACATGCATGTTGTTATCATAATTGAGTCGATAACCATTGTGTTGTCAATTCTTACATTCCAACCTGAATTAATTCCAATGTTTTTTCACATGGATTGAATTAGAGAATTCAGAAGTTTTTCAAATTTCTGATAGCTACTTTACCAAAATGGATACATCAATTTCAAAAATCAAAACATGAAAATATATTATATACCAATCATGAGTACCTATTTCAATTATTATGGTTTCTAAAATATCATACTAATACACGTTTTCAAGTTTTGATCGATATTTACGGAGTTGATCATCCCTCCCGAAACCTTTGTTATTCAATCATGTAATGGATCAAACCAAAAATCACAATTTTTAGAAAATAAAAATTTCACAAAATATCATATCCCATAATGATGGAAAAATTTGAATATCATAGTTTACTTATACAATGAAATGAAAAACAAAAATTAATATTTGATGATGTTATGCATAGAAAGTAACTATACCTTTATACAATGATATGTTTATTTTTTACAAGGGATGTTGAAACTAATGTTTTTTTTACTTTGAAATTCATAATTCAAGGATTATTACAATTATACAATAAAGACATATCTTTTGACTTAACAAAAAAAAGGCTTTACTTATGGCATCAATAGGTAAAATTGCTTTCAATATTAATGGTTTAACAATGCATAAACATACATGTTCAACAATCCTTATCTAGTTTACCAAAATTATCATTAAATTCATTAAATAGGTTTACATGTTGATATGAATAATTAAAATTTGTTGTGATAGATGAAACATGAGTTGTTGGTGTTTGAATGTTTAATGTTATAGATAATAGGTTAAGATCCATAAAACACATTCAAAACAATTTTTTTGGTGGTGTTGATGTTATCATGACAAATGATTACTATCAAGCACCCCTTGTGAAAGATAGTTGGATCTTTCAAAATATAAAAGATAATGTTAATGCACTAGCACCAAATTTTTGGCAAACATATGTCCAATGTTATGAATTAAATAAAGTTGTGCGACAATCTGATATAGTCTTTATAGAATTACAATAGAAAATACAAAGGATACTAAATTTATAAATTCAACTTGTAATCGATAACCACCCAACAATTTTACTATTCCATATTTATTTTATATAAATAAACTTGTGCAAAAATAGAATGAAAATGTGTTCATTAACAAATTAGGTCTCATTTATTTTCAAATTAATGGACATCAACCATCAATCATGCCCACCACCTTATAAACTTTCAAATGATCTGAGTAAAACTACGGGTTTGCATTCTACAATTAATATAAAAAATATATGTTGGTTGAATTATGTGATGGTAACTATGTAACATCTTATGGTCTTATGAATGGAGCTGATAACATTTTAAAGCATCAACAACATGTTGTGAAAAAACCATTATATGGATAATGTTTCAAAATTTTAAAATTGGAACACAAACAAGAGAAAAATATAATCATTATTATGACAACAACATTGAATCAAAATGGACACCAATTAAACCCATCATCAAAGATATAAAAGTTGGTATATAAATCTCAATCATTTATCATAACAAAGATTCAATTTCCAGTTCAACTTACAACATCAAGAACCATTTATCGTTCTCAGGGATTATCACTAAATGAATTGGTTTTTGATCCCACTAATGTTAAAAAACATGGGTTAACATATATAACATTATCTCGCATTCAAACAAAAGAAAAACTAATTTTGTTAGCTCCTTTCCAACATGAAATTTTTTATGTGGATCCAAGAGTACATGTAGAAATGAATAGATTGAAAACAATTGCAACTTGGATACCATTAAGTCCCCAATTTAAAAACTTACATAATTCTCATGTAATCATCTTGAATACAACTTTTTTACGTAAACATTTTGAAAACATCAATCATGATCATAACCTTCAAATGTCTCATATCTTATGTCTTATAAAAACAAAAATACACCATGCATCAACAAATGTGTACAAATTTATAAATTCATCGAAATATTCATATATTTCAATTCATGATGGTCACGGGTTAATGATGATGTACAACATACACATGCACTTAGATTCCTTCAATGCAATAATTAGCGATGGTTCAAAATAAATAACAACAATTTTTAATACTAATACATGAAAAAAAAAATTTGCATGTGTGTATAGAGTTCATTCATGTTCAATTTCTACATTCCTAAATAATCTTCAAACTATAATTCAACAATTTTTTGAACATTGTCCAATCATCATTATGGGAGATTTTAATGTTGACATTCTAAAAAACAATAACGAACCAAAAAATAAACAAGAACTATTATATTCCATGGATAAATTCCAATTAAAATCACAATTTAGTGAAAGCACCACAAAAGTTGGATCTCAATCAGACCATATATGAGCAAATGTCCTTAGAAATGAATACAAATATGGTGTAATAGAAATATATGGTCAAATTTTCACAAATCGATTTATATTGCATTCAAATTACCAAACACACTTTTAATGTATAACAAAAAGCCATTAATGTCTCCATTTATTTAAAGTGTAACATTTGTGAAAATATGCATGTAGATGTTGCATTTTCCACCTAATTAATTACTCCCAAAATGTTGGCACCTTGTGGTTTGAATTTGCATTTTTACATTTTTTTTTCATGGACCATGTGCACAAAAACTCATAAATATCAATACCAAGACAAAAAAAATTTGAATGATTGTTTTATCCACACATACACCCATCAAACATCATAACAACACACCTTTCATGGAAAACCAAAACCCAAAATGCGACAAAAACAAATATAAGAAATGTCAAATTCTCAAACTTCAAAATGAAAATTGAGACCAAAAATAAAATCTTTCCATGTAAATTATATCCCTTCAATATTCATGTTTATTTTAAACATTGAAATACCTCATGCACATTGCTAAAAATTGTCTACATTATCCAAGTTTGAAAAACTTAGATTTTTTTAAACAATATAATTAATCACAACTTTATATTCATTTGTATGATTAAAGAAAAGACAATGGAACTATGGTTTCAATTTCTAAAACATGTACAATGAAAGCTTTACAAATGTGAAAAAAATAATTTAATGATCTTTCATAAAACCAACAAACTTGAGTTCAATATAACTTGAGTTCATAGTAGAACATTAAATGTACTACCATATTTTCAGGACAGAGCATCTCATGGCAGAGTCGCTTGTTACATGTGTTTTATCTAGTTGTGCTCACAGTCACCTCACATCTCTATAGCCCAAGCATGGACCAAATACACAGTTGTGTGAGTTGTCAGTCCACCTATGAATCATCACATGTTAACACTTTTCATCCTTTTTTGGGGATCATATGTTCCTGTCACATGAAATGTTCCCAATGTTCTGACAATATTACGAACAGCTTTTCAAACCAATTGCAACTCTTAACTGGAAAGTGCTTGTCCAAGAAACAAGGCTCCATTTCAGTGGCTTTCCATGGAGGGGGCTAAATCAGCAATGGGTCCTTATTGCAGACAGTACAAAAGTACTTTCTGTTTTTTTCCCTGGCTGTCCAGGTGCCCAACCTAGATGTGTCCGGTGACAACTAGACACATCTTGTGCTGCCCAGAAAAAAAATTGTGTCTTATTTGTGCAAGCATTGGGTGTGTATTGGCCACTAGTAAGAGGCATATTATGCCTCCTATTTTCTATTAAACACTCAAAGCATCCATAACAGGACCCAACTTTTGTGTATGGGTATAATCCATCTTTTTCTGATGGATTAGTCAAGGGCATACAAGAAGAGAAAGAAGCCAAAGTACTGTCTTCAATAAGAACTCATTGCTGATTTCCTTCCTTGTCAAAAGACAGGAACCATCAGCTACACTCATACCATGGTAAAAACCTAAACAATTTTATTTGAGTTTTTTCCAAACATTATAAATTTCTGTCCTTAGGCTAATTAATCATGATCACTGAGTCCAAATTTAACTTGTTTGGGGTTCAATATATCACCACTAAGAGGCCTCACTCAAGAAACTGAAGGTACCAGTTTAGGTGCTGGTTAACCCTGCCTGGAACTGTCTTCACAACACTCAAAAAGTAAAAATCAAAAGAACATGGTGGTGACTTGTTAAATGCCACCAGATGGGCCAATCATTGAGACAGGCTAAAGAAGTCAATCACATTTAATCACTGGACCTTTTGGAGAGCACTATATATTGTGCACATTTACAGGTTCAAAGTTCAAACTCAAATTCAGTGTATGGTAACACCCTTGACATTGGGTCTTACTTTATATGTCACCCAATTCTGATAATGCCCATGGTTGAGGTCTTTATATGACATAAAAAATAATATATATTTACTTTTTTCCACTTTTTTTTTCCTGTCATACGCAGCATGATATTAGAGATATCCGTAAAGTCAGGAAAAGACAGCAACAGTACCCTGAGTTTGGTCATACACAGGGTGAGATTCAAAAAAACCTGCAAAAAAGTACAGTAGCATTCAAGGGGGGGGGGGGGGGGGGGGGAACTCAGTTTTCTGAGTTTCACCCTGTCTTTCTTTTTTTCCTGAGCGCCTCCATTGCTGCTACATAGATTTTCACTCCTACTTGTATAGCTACTATAATTCCTTTCGAACCTTGTGCATTAAATGCTGAGATTCAGCATTTCGTACTGAGTTTCAGCATTTCGTACTGAGTTTCAGCATTTCATACTGAGATTTAATAAAACTTCCTTACTTTGCGGATACCACTAAAAGAGGGGTAAGGGGGTGAAAGGAGGCCCAAAGACAAGGTGAATGTGAACGCAGGGTGACTTTACAGATGTCTGTATTGTGTGGATTTTACTAAAAAATTAATGTGTGTTTGCATTTACACTCTGAAAGAGCACCTCCAAATACACTACAAAATTTGTGGGAGGTTTTTACAACTGATTAAAGCTCAAACATGATCCAATTATACTTTACAGGCTATGTAACTGTATTGTCACTGTATAGTCACCTAATGGAACATCTCTAATTCAAATCAGTTCAATTTGCTTCTGCTTCAAATCTCTTACAAAACTGGGGTTAGCAGAGCGAGCCATTCAAGATTTCCTGAACCTTGGGAAGGAGTAAAAGACTATGAGGGCGGGCATGCTTACCGCCTGCGTTACTCATGAGGCATGGCTCCCTGATGCTATTGAACTTCCCCATAAAAATTATTAGTCAAAGTGTCAGACTGTTTTTCAGCTCAAAAAACATTTCGTGTAGAACATGAAAGCTTCAAAGTGTCTGCTCCTGTAACTTGACAGTGCACCGATCTTGACAAGATGGGCCTCTAACTTGGCGTGCAGTGTTTTATGTGTTGCAGTCTGTGGCTTGACTAGGAAGCTGTACATTTCAGTCCTACATTCAGTCCCACCCATGGAAGCATTTCAGTCCGACATTCAGTCCGCCTATTTTGTCCTACAGTTGATGCGTCAAATATAAGCAACATGGACGGACTGAATGTAAGACAGAAATGTAGGTCTTCAAGGTGAATTGCTAACTGCAGGTATTGATAATGGGTGGGTTCCAATTTTTGGAACATTTTGATATTGATACCCTGTGTAGTGCGCCCTAAAGAAACGACATCATCAAGGCCCTGCCCAGTGCCCCCCATTGGGCGTTAAAAATAAAGAACTGGCCAACACTGGTCCTAAGGTTCAACACTGGTGCTGGTCCTAAGGTTCCAAACAAGCCAATTCCAAGGAGATCATAAACATGGCCCCATCAATGAGTATCATCAGCTGCTACTAAGGATCGGGAATTTAGACCATCATACATTTCCCATCTATCATGAATCTTCTTGAGAGTCTTAATCAACAAAATCCAGAAAGCTGGTACTTGGACTTGAGCTCAGTAGCACTTCAAAATCTAAAACCAAAACCCAAGTATGTTGGGTCATGATAGATGTACTCCAACAGTATCTATCCACGATCAATCAGAGCAAAAATG
>Ga0209611_10000798_pt1 | contig 49942 bp, 33 predicted proteins | sample S1TSphgellanicum_3_FD_187693 | JGI IMG/M metagenome (GOLD analysis project Ga0209611, IMG submission 187693) | Host-associated microbial communities from peat moss isolated from Minnesota, USA - S1T2_Fc - Sphagnum magellanicum MG (SPAdes) (version 2) | ecosystem: Host-associated > Plants > Peat... | reverse complement strand
GTATGTGAAAAACCTTTGTAAATAAAATTTTATAATTTTTTCCACATTGGTCCATAGCTTTTGAACATTGAAAAGATTTTGTAGCCCCTTCTTGGTGCATTTAATATCACAAAAATCACTAGAATTGGTTTTTAAATGAACAAAATATGGCTTATGCATATGAAGGAGGTGAAAATGTAAGGTTGAAGGATAAAAAACTAGTTTTTATTTTAAAACTTAAGATATATATGTTGGTTTAATGTTTTTTCATTTCAAAAACCATTTGTAGAGTTTTAAATTTCACACAAATGGCTTTTTAAATCACTTAAACGAATAACAAACAAAAGAGATATATGGTTTGAAAGAAGAGGGTGTAATTTTATTTTTCCATGTTTGAATGACCTTTTCTTCTTGATATTTCTCTTGTTGTTATTGATTTTTTTATCCTATTCTTTGTTTTTTTTTTAGGTATTAATTTTTAAAATTATTATGTTGAATCAAAATCAATTTCTAAACAAAACCCTCTTAGACATTAAGGTTGTTAATAATTTTTATGTGACATTTCTATAGTTAATTTTAGTATATGAATAAACTATATATGAAAACTCATTATATCAAAATTTTGGTTTAAATAGCCCATATTACATAATCACTTTCATAGTTTTTTCCTAGAGGAAAATGAAAGTTCTCATACATTAATTTCCATCAACTACCGAAAATAATTTTAAATGCAATGTTTTGTATTTGAAGTAATTTTTCAATGCAAGTAGTTTTTCAATGCAAGGATTTTTTTCAATGTAAGTAGGTTTTCCAATGCATTTTTTTTCAATGCAAGAAATGTTTTCAATGAAAATAGTTTATAAATACAAGCAATTTTTTTGATGAAATGTTTTTTCAATGCATGCAATTAGTTTCAATGAAAATAGTTTTTCAATGCAAGTAGTTTTTCTCAATGAAATTTTTTTTTCAATGCAAACAATTTTTTTAATGAAAGAGATTTTCGATGCAAATGACTTTTCAATATAAATAGTTTTTCAATGCAAATAATTTCTCAATGTAAAAAAAAATTCAATGAATTTTTTTTTCAATACATGCAAATTATTAATACAAATATTTTCTACTTTATTTTTTTTTTCAATGCTAGTACTTTTCAATTCAAGCAAGTTTTCCATCTAAATAATTTTTCAATATAAATTTTTTTTTAATGCAAGGAATTTTTCAAAAAAATTTAAAAATAAATAGTCTTGAATGGGTCATTGATTTTATCTTTTTTGAATATGTTTATGTGGGAACCGTGCTTTTGTTTATATAGATGTATCCATTAAATTGAAAATAATAATAATGGAAACACCTTCATTAAATTTTGTTGATTCATCATTTGAACATGTATTGCATTCATATGGCCTTCATGTAATTTCAACATACAAATATGAAATAAGGAATTGTCTTTTTGATTCTATATCTTATTTATTGGATAATCATTTATCATCTCTTGAATTGAGGCAAAATAGCATGGCATATATATTGTATGTGTGTATAGAGCTCATTCATGTTCAATTTCTATATTCTTAAATAATCCTCAAATTATAATTCAACAATCTCCTGAACATTGTCCAATCATCATTATGGGAGATTTTAATGTTGACATTTAAAAAGACATTAGCCATCCAAAAAATAAACAAAAATATTTATTTCATAGATAAATTCCAATTAAAATCACAATTTAATGAAAGCACCACAAAAGTTGGATTTCAATTAGACCATCTATGGGCAAATGTCCCTGGAAATGAATGCAAATTTGGTGGAATAGAAGCATATTGGTCAAATTTTCACAAACTAATTTATATTGCATTCAAATTATCAAACACATTTCCAATGTATAACAAAAAATTATTAATATCTCCATTTATTTAAAGTTTAATGTTTGTGAAAATATGCATGTACATGTTAAATTTTCCACCCAATTAATTACTCCCAAAATGTTGGCACCTTGTGGCTTGAATTTGCATTTTACATTTTTTTGTCATGGACCATGTGCAAAAAAAAATCATAAATATAAATACCAAGACAAAAAAAATTTGAAAAACTTTTCTATCCATATGTACACCCATCAAACATCATAAACACACCTTTCATGGAAAACCTAAACCCAAAATGTGACGAAAACAAGTATAAAAAATGCTAAATTTTCAAACTTCAAAATGAAAATGAGACCAAAAATAAAAATCTTTGCATGTAATTATATCCATTCAACATTGATGTTCATTTCAAACATCAAAATACCTCATGTACATCGCTAAAAATTGTCTACATTATCCAAGTTCAAAAAACTTGGATTTTTTTAAACAATATAATTATTTACAACTTTATATTCATTTGTATGATTAAAGAAATAAAATAAAATTATGATTTCAATTTCTAAGCATGTACAATGAATTCTAAGATGGTTAGAAAACTTTTGTTTTTAGTATAAATGTGGGAAAAAATCATTTATGATCTTTGCGTAAAGCCAACAAACTTGCATCCAATATAACTTGAGTTCATAGTAGAACATTAAGTATAATACCTTATTTTCAGGACAGAGCCTCTCGTGACAGAGCTGCTTGTTTCACTCCTCTTATTTCCTGCAATATTGCCATATATTCCTTTGGAACAAGAACTGAAAAGTGAGGTAGCACTCTCTTTTTGGATGTATGAGAGAGAAAATCAATCATAATAGTGAACAAAATCTATGTTGGAACATGAATTTTTATAATATTATTGACTCTGTGTGACAATTCCATAGTAAATCTCCACTGAACTCCACCTAGCTCCACTTTGCAAATTTAGTGCTACTTGCTTCCCCGGGTAATAGATAATGTCATTCACACTAGTGGAGGCCATTGTGCCATTGGCCCAAGTATATTAAACACCTCCTATAAAGTCACGCATCCAATATTATTGGGATAAAAGTGGGCTTGATTTCAGTGTTCTTATGGAACCTTGCTAATTAAGTTTCAAATTTTCATGGTTCCAATTCTAGCGAAAGGCTATTTCCATGGTTTGATTTTTGTGTTCCTTTCATCAAAAGGATATTAGTTTAGGTCAAACTCACAAGACCCAAATAAGAACCTAAACCTTGGTTGTGCATGTTTGTTGGATCATGATTTTCATACCATGAAAGCAAATGTTATTGAGTCTAGAGTGTTTTTCATGTTTGAAATTTAAAATTAATTTGAACTTTTTTGAAGACTTGACAAGTAGTTTTTCTTTTTACAGGTATGGGATTTATTTTAATTAGTTGTAGACCTCCATACGTATGCAATCTCTAATCTTTGAAAGTGTGTAGTGTATACATGAAATTGAAATTGATTTTTGAAGTGCACTTGAGGCTTATTGATTTTGAAAGAAATGTGTCAAAACCGGAATCAAGAGGTTATTTTCAAAAGAAAGAACCAGCCAACAGGTTAAGACTTAAGACAGGGTCACATTCAAACAAACATGTATCTTAATATATAGATTTGTAGGGACACCCCAAGTTCAAAAGAATTTTTTTGCACTAGGCTAATCAGAGAAGCCCGTCACACCACAAAATATGTTATTTAGCGCACTCCCAAAATAAATAGGTTTACCAATAGGCCTCGGAATTGTATGTTCCTTCCAATAGCCTAGGTCAAAAATGTTGACAAACAAATGAAGGAATGAAATTTCTGCTCAGCCAATGATGTGTAGCACACACCCAAGAGGGCTAGGGCTTTTTTTCTTTAGGGGGCCAGGGAGGGGAGGAGCCTCCATGCTTCTATTGGATTAGAGCCTAATGTTTTTTAAAAACATTATGATGGGGCCAATCAAAATGGCTCCTTCCAAAAAGGCCAAAAAAAACTTTGGCCACACTTCTCAACTAATTAATAAGAAGATGAATATACACCCATTATTTACACACTCCCAATATGTACCCATGCTATAAGGCAATGGTATTAGCCCAGGCTGAAAAACAGGTTTAGGACCATAATTTTCATGCAGCTAATGAGAAGGCTCAACATGCACGAGGAGGGCCGAATTTTTCCCTTCTGGGTTTGAAGGGAAGGGGTTTTTTGTTTTTATTTATGTTCCCATCAAGTTCTCATCATGTTCCCAAGGGGTTTCCCCATTCTAGTTCTTGAATGGTTCTCCAAGTTTTCAACATGTCCCCAAAGATGTTCCTAATAGCACCACACTTTTCTCCCATATGTTGTGGCCATAGTTGAACTTTCTTTAAGGGAGTGCCCAATGTTTCAAAAGAATTGGTGATGGGCCAATCAAAATGGCTCCTCCCCAAAAAAAAACTTTGAGTGCAACCCCCAACTAAATAATAGGAATAGATACCCTAAAAATAAGTACCATAATATTTGACTTCAGCCTACCTATGTAGTTACAAGAATACTACCCTAAGTTCCCAATGTGTTCCCCAAGATGTTCAGAATAGCATTGCAATTTGCCCAAAGTTAAGCTTTCATGACATATAAAGGTGGGCACCTCTATACTTTTGTTTTGGGGCGTGTTCAATGTTTTCAATGAAATTTTGTGATGGGCCAATCAAAATGGCTCCTTGCAAAAAAAGAAAAGAAAAAAACTCGAAATGCCCACACCCCCAAACTAATTAATAGAACTAACTTGGGGTACCCTTGGTCCAATCCAATGGCTCCATAATGGATTTAGAGTGCAAATGCACTTCCGTAACTTACTAGGGAAAATGTGGGCTATTTTCTTATCCAACCTCACCCAGTTTCTTCCCTATAACCAACGTGGTTAGGTTATAACCAAGGTAGTTGGGTTTCGTGTCCATGCATGCCTGTGTTCTAGAACTTTCTTTCACCCAACAGCAGGAAACACGACGCCCTTGAACCCTAAACCCTAAACCGCTCGAACCCATCGAGCAATGTTTCTACACTACAGCGTTGCTTGCATTCTCTCGAACGTTGATCGGATTTGGGCTGTGTGATCGCGGAGTTGTCGTCGCATAAATTCCAGATTTTGTGCAAACATGAGCCTCAGCAAGTGTGTGCATAAGTTAGCCATGGCGGCAGCTTCATGGCCAAGGCTTGGGGTGCCGTTTCTGTCTGCCAGAGCCGAAGTGCTGTCCTGTCGTCCCAAGTCCTGGAGTCTTTCCGCCTCTCGCTTGATTGGCAATGAATTTGTAAGTACTATTTTTTTGACCCCCAACCTTCGCTTCGCTTCGCTTCTTTGCTCTTGTGTTAACTTTAGATGGATTTCCAGTCTCTTTTGCACATTTGGTCAGCGTTGAACCCCATTTCCTTCCGTTTTCTCTTGGCTTTGTGTGCAGTTGTGGTCAAATTCTTTGCTGAAGCTTGAATCCAATGTAGTATAGAAGGCCAGATCTCTGGTTCTCCCTAATATGCCCATCCTTGGTGGGATCTTCTGAATCGACAAAGCTTTTGTAATTAGGCCAGGCTCTAGGGTTTTGGTAACATTTTTTTTTTTAGGGTTTATTGAAGGCAGTTGGGCTCCGATTGTCCTTAACATGCCCATCCTTGGTGGGATCTTCTGAATCAATAATGCTTTTGTAATTTGGCCAGGATTTAGGGTTTTGGTAACATTTGGTTTTTTAGGGTTTAGTGAAGGGAGGTGGGCTCCGGTTGTAGTTTTGCTGGAACTAATACGGCAGTGACATTGAAACAATTTTCCCTTGCTCTCAACTTCCCACTTGTTCCTAACATCCATTGCAGTAACATTGCCACACACTTGTCAGAGTTTGTAGCAGATTTCATGTTTGTTTGACACGAGTGTCAGATGTAGGTCTCTTTTCTGACCATGAATCATTCTGTGATGAGTGTCTTTGATTACAGGAGTCTTTAGTTCTTTTTTTTTTTTTTGCATTATGGATTCCATCATTGACCCAAATTGGTGACAATCTGTGTGGATTTGGTAGCCAAGAATTACCATACCAGCAGGTGTGCAACAATCAGGAGGCTGGGGATTGACAACTGCATCAGTGGCTAGACCCTCACTTTTACTGTGCAACCAAATCCAGTCTCGTCATTCCACGTCAATCCCCTCTGTTGGACAGGCAGGTGCTCTTCCAAGTATGGGTCCAGTGCCAAGAAAGAGGGAAGAAAGACCTATTCCACAAGAAGCTGAAGCAAAAACAGTGGTGACACCTGCCTGGCTTCAAGAGATCTTCTTTGAATTCAGAGTCAGGACAATTGATGCATCATGGTACCTGCCTGGGGAAAACCGTAACCCTTATGAAGAATACAAGAAGGAGCATGTCCCTGGTGCCGTTTTCTTCAATATTGACACCATAGCAGATATCACAACAGATTTGCCACACATGTTGCCATCTGAGGCTGCATTTGCAGCTGCAGTGTCAAAACTTGGCATTAAGAACGATAGTTTGATAGTTGTGTATGACACCAAGGGCATCTTCAGTGCTGCCAGAGTATGGTGGATGTTCAAAGTGTTTGGACACCAGAAAGTATGGGTCTTGGATGGAGGCCTTCCAAAGTGGCGTGCAACAGGCCATCCTATTGTGTCACATGGAACACAACTTGAGTTGGGCCAGGAAACAGGAGATTGTGTTAGGATGGTTTATGCAGGGCAAAAAGTAGAGGAGGGGAAGTTTCAAGCCAAATTTCAGCCACATTTGGTGCGGTCTATTGATGATGTGGAAAGAAATATTGACACAAAGAAATTTCAACTCATTGATGCACGAGGAAAAGCTAGATTTGAAGGAACTGAACCAGAACCAAGTGATGGCCATCGGGGAGGCCATATTCCTGGTAGCTTGTGTATTCCATATACAGCAGTTTTAGACCCCTCAGGATCTCTTTTGCCAGAAGAGGAGCTTGCAGCTGTGTTCAGTAATGCAGGTTTGGATCCAGTGAAACCAGTGGTGGTGTCATGCAGATCAGGTGTCAGTTCTTGTGTAATAGCACTGGCTTTGCACCGTCTGGGAAAAGAGGATGTTGCAATCTACGATGGTTCATGGGCAGAATGGAGTTCTTTCTCTGACACTCCTGTGGAAACCAACGTGGCTGCAGCTTCAGCATGATTTCAGTTCCTGTGCTTGTTTGAACTGCACCTATTAGGCAAGAACTCAAAGACAGAGAAGACATTCTCCATAGGGGAGAAGTGGCTCTCCCAACCTTTGTCAGTCCAGCTTCTAAGGTTGAGGAACTGTCAAAATGGAGAAAAGCATGGATCAAATTTTTGACAAAAAGTTAGATAAAACAACAATTATGTAGAGTCCCTTTCTGATAGCTGGAAAGAATATGATGAACCAATTACTTCAGAATGTTTGATGGAAGAGAATGCATCCCATTTTCTCACAGGGACTGAGTTATCAAATTTGTGAGGAAGTGCCTCAAGCAATGATGATGGCATTTGTGAAACATGTGAAGGTGGGGGAAGTGATCACAATTCCCGCCCTTTGCACATCTCCAACAAATACAAGCAACAATGTTTTGTTTTGTTTTGTTTTGAGGGGTTCAAGATGCAATGGCCCCTCTGTTGGATCTGCCCTCTTTTGAACACCATAACTGATGACAATGTGACTACAAAAATTACATTTTGTGGAACTATCCCCACATGACCTTAGATCCATCAAGACAAACACTGTGTTATTCCACAACACTAACCTACTCTCCTTCACAATACACAACCCATTAAGAAAATGGTTACAGACATCACAAACAGAATTGCAAGATGACCCAATAATAGTATTAGACCAAAGATCTAGAAATGAATAACAGCACCCTGTGGAAGGAATAGGAAAAGAAACACCAATACAAAAGACCATTGTAGTACCTGAAAACTTCTTTCAACAATACTAATACACTCTGACATGTTCAGAGAACATTGACAGTAATTTGCATGGTACTGGATGCCATTCCCCACTAACTTGTGTCAGTCCTGGCAGTGTGTAGAATCCAACCACCTTCCAAACTTTTGTGCCAAAGTTTTGAAGTAACAGGAAAACTCAGCAGTGATGCTGGATAGCTCATAAATATGAAGGGAATGGAAATTCAAAAAGAAAACCAAGAAAAGAAGGGGAAATAGGAGGAAATAAACAGAAGAGAAAAGAAGACAATAAGAGCCAGGATAATAACTAAAGACATAGGATCATCAGAGCTTCAATGGCAAGTGACATCCCCACTCAGAATTGAGAACACCTTCAAAGTATCAAATTGAAGATCCCAAACACTAGAACTCCAAATGCAAAATCCTTCTTCAATAAACAGTCCTTGGTGTTGGTTCAAAAGCAGCCTAAAAACATAACATTTTACTTTTAGCCTTAAAAACTCTATGAAAACTCCCAAGAACTCAGAAGATAATTTATGGTAAATAGACTCATTTCGATACCTGCATACTATCATTTGTTGTTTAAAGTTTACACCTCTAAAGTCTTCACTGACAACGTAACAGCAACCAGCCATCAAGCATGAGAAAAAGGAAACCCAACCCTAAAGAACAGGAAGAACAAGACAAGGTTAACATTAAATGTAACTACTGTGCTTTCTGTCACAAAGACCAGCAATAGTGCAAAATCTCAGCCTGTATGCTGGCTAGCTCAACAAAACCTAAAAGAAAAGGAGAAGACCAAAAACCAAGAAGAAAGAGGAACATAAAAAACCAAAGAGAGAGAAAAAGGCAAGAAATGGGACTGCACAATTCATTCACAGTTGGATAGCAATTGAATGCTTGAAAGCTGCATCATCAAACATGAAAAGAAAGAGTCAAAGGATTAAAACAAGCAGAGATGATACACTACAACAAAATGGCAATGGCAAATCAGCTAACTTGCCTGAAATGGAAACATTTTTGGAAGAGCAGTGCAACAGAGGAGGAAGCCATCACCTTTTCCCAAACAATGAAATTCTCAAAGAAGAGAAGCGCATCAACAAAAGTCGAATGTTAAATAATTGCTCTGGCTGCGGCATTCAGCTACTTGCAACCCACAACTCATGACTATCAAGGCGATCTAGGTATTCTAATTGAAGCACTTCGTATGAAAGAACAGCAGCAATCAGTTTTGGCATACTGAACATCTTCATCATCACAAGAGAGTGAAATCCTCGGCACAGATGATCGCTGATCTCAACGACAACTGCTTCATTCATGTCTCCACAACCATGGGAGAGAGAGAGAGAGCTTGCATCACTTAGTCGTCATCTTTGGGCTTGCGGTATTGTGTCTCCAACTGCTTGACAACCACAACCCCGGTGGTGATAAGTGTTTGGACATTTGGTATGGCATAGTTCTGTGCCACATACGCTCCTAGCAATGCTCCAAGAGTGAATGAGAAACTACTGCGAATAAACCCCATCACAGCAATCCACTCCTATCCGATCCGATCCGATCCGATCCGATCCAAGCTTCTTGAGATTGTCTCCAATGCAGTGGAGGAACTAGTCTTCTTTCCTCTGGAGACCTCAATTGCTTCGTAATCCTGCTGCAGATATGTTCAAAACCAGAGCAGAACTTGAGACCTAGTTCGCACCACCACAACTCAAAAAACTCTAAACCCTAAAATCTTTCTTAAAACCTAAGAGTCTTTCCGTTAGTTTTAGGGTCTTTCTGTTCCAACTCAGATTTGTGCGATTCAGTGCAAAACAGTTAGGAGTTTCTTTCAAAAGATGATTGGTGATTACCTACCTAGTAGCAGGATTAGTAGAGCATCTCCAGTAGTGCTCAGTATGTGACCCTTCAAAAATGTTTTCACATCCAAATTTAGTTATTTACTGTTTTGCAACCCCACCCATAACACTGAAACTGGGACAGCAAATAGGTGGGCGACTACTTATTGGGAACCAGCTAGACGAATCATTATAGCGGGCCAATCAGAAACTCTGATCATCAGTCAGACCTTATTCATTACGCTCTTTTCTGCAGGTGCTCAGCATTGCTGCGTTTTCACCAGCCACCGCAATCTGTGCAATTACGCTGAACCAAAACTATTTTCCTGAGCCAAACCGGCATATTTTAACTTTTCTTCATCCAACTTTATTGTGCCGGATCAGATACTATCTCTGGAGATGCACTATTGCCATAGTTTTAGGTTGGTTGCCACGGTTTTACAGCCCATCTTTGATTTTGTTGTGAGCTCGGCCCTTCAAGGTAGAGACATTCTGATGCACGCAGAAACATCGCAAAGTTTGGAATCCATTTAAAGAACAGAGCCACTATGTGACGAGCCACTTGTTACTTTGGCTGCTTCTCTTTTTGTGGGGTTTTGTGCAGGTGAGAAACGAGCGCCTCCAGATCCTCCTCCTCCTACAGGATCAGTGCATACAAGAGCAAGCAACCGGGCCATGCAAATGATGACCACCTCAAAGCTCTAACATATGTTTCATGCAGCCAAATTGAAAGACGAAAGGTGTTGTGACACAAGATTGTAAGAAAATCTTTGGAAATGTAGTCTAGAATGCATAATGCACCACCTCTTTGAATGCCTTTTACCCAGGTATGTCTCCCTAATTTTGCTTCAGTAGTCAAAGTGTCAAACAGATCTGTTGCAACCCACCTGGATAAATTTGATTATGTTGAGCTTCTCGCACAGTGAGCTAAATCAGGCTCACATAAAATTTGCTGAAGCAGAAAGCCTGAGTCTTCTTCCCCCACAAGATGCTACAGGTCACTTGGGAACCTAGTAACAGAATTCAGGCACCTGTTTTTAAAATGAGACACTTTCTTGATCATCTAGAGAAGTTCCCTGATGTTTAAAGCCATTAGCTGAAGATTTGCGGTTGTTGGGATGCAAAGTTTACAACATTATGACTGTTGGGATGCAAAGTTTTACACATTATGGTTGTTGGGATGCAAAGTTTACAAGATTATAATTGTTGGGATGCAAAGTTTTTACAAGATTATGATTGTTGGGATGCAAAGTTTTACAAAATTATGGTTGTTGGGATGCAAGTTTACTCTTGAAAAGTTGGATCTTGGAGTTATTGTTTCCATGAGGTTACATTCAGGCATATTCTTGACAACACAAACTAGTTTTTTTAGTTTCTCCGACCAGAGAGCTTAGTGCATGTCAAACTCATGATAATTTCCTATTTTCAGCCATATTCTTTCCCTCTTTTTTTTTCAGATACTTGACTACAAAGTCTAAAGGACATGGTAAGGACTAGTGTTGGTCTGGTATACATGCCTGTGCCTGGTATCAACACTAATAGCAAGGACCGTACCAGTCTGGTAGGAGTTCAGGCAATGCCAGCCTTGTACCAACCTGTTAAGGACTTGAGGTAGTGCCAGCCTTGTACCAGGTTTACATGAATTTCAAAACTAAACCCTAAACCAATGTTGTTATGTTACATAGGATTAGGGTGTATATGAACCAAGGTATGCACCCTAGAATTTAAAACCCAGACCGATTGGTATGAGATAATGGAATATGCTGGGAAGACCTGGCTTACTTGATTATGTTCACTGAAAATACAAGTGCATTGAAATAGACCCAAAGTTTCCTTCTAGAAGGAACTCGTATTCATATGCTATGCACGCAAGTTTTTTGGTGCTTCCTATTACATCTATTAGATTGCAAGCTACATAAGTTTAGGGTAGGGAACATGTTTAGTGGCACTTTGTATTTCTTTTATACTTTTAAGCTATGATCTTGGAATAAGAAAGGTGATACCTATGGTTGTGATATTTTCAGTTACACAAAGTTTTTGTGCTTAGCAGCATGTGATTGGAATTGTTCATGCAAGCTTGTCTTCATGTTACACTTGTGTGGTTCTTGATCCTACCCCTTTCTTTGAGGATGTGACTGATGGCATCTACAAAAAACCTCGGTCTTTGGTTGAGCCACATTATCCATCTGTCTTTGAGGTCTGAGATCTTGAGACATGTCGATGGTTTCTTTTTGTTGTTTTGAAGTTCTGGTTTTATTGGTTTGTTGTTTGGAGGAATGGATTGAGTTTGCCTCTTCAAATTGACACAGAACTTTTTCTAGAATCTCTAATGTGCATCATTGATTTAGTTGTAGTGTTAGTTTTTTTTTGTGTCCACTGGCAGTATCAAGATTTTGGGAGATTCTCTTGAGGGTTGAAGAGTTTTTTATGTTTTCCCACATGCAGAGATATTGGCATGTTTGGCTTTTGTACCATATCCTGTTCTTCAATGAGCAGATAATTTGCAGCTTAGTGTTAGGCATCAAATACTGCACTTCATGTTCAAGGTTTTCCTTTCATTGAATGCTCTGTGGCAGTTGCCAATTGATTTCCCAGCCAACATCCGTGTATCTATGTTGAAGGTTGCATTAGATTTTTGGTGCATTGTTTCTCATCCTTTTCCTCAAGCAAATGCTGCGAGCTAAGGCTTTTGTGATAGAGGTTATGGTTAGGTTTCTTACTTCTTCACATTCCTTCTATGAATTGTGCCACTGTGCCATAGTGGAGCCTTCAATTTTTGACTTTACATAACAGCAATCCTATCTGTCCTGTTGAGTTTAGGGTTCATATCCTTGCCCTTCCAACATATTTTGGTTGTAAGAGTGCTCAAGGTCCAAACGCTTTTCCCATTGTGGCTCCTTTGCTCACCACTCTAGCTCAGTTGGATTGTGCATCTGAGGTGGTTTTTCAGTGATGGTGGTTCCAGAGGTTTGAACTGGGATGGAACCACTTTGATGTTTACAACGTCAAGTGCTTCTACCATGCTGTAGGCCACATGTTAGTTTTTGAGTGCAATATGCCTTGAGAAACATGTTTATATTTGTATGCAAATTCAACAAACCCAAGTTGCTCATCTGCTGATACAAGTCTTGTGCGTTCTGCCAAAATTTTGCATTGTACTCTGCTTGCCCAGCATCATCATTCTTGATCCACACAACAAGATCTTCCAAGCCATCATCCAGTATGCTGATGCTTGGAAGGCCAAATCTCCTATCTTAGGATCAAGTCCCAAGTGCCTAAGAACTTCCCTAAGAAATACCCCAGTAGCATTTCAAATACCTTCTTCATCTGTAATTGGCACACAAATAGGAGTTTACTTTGCACTTGGTGCATGGATGTTGCATCTGGGCTTGGATCAACTCCAAATGAAAATTATCCTTTTGGTGGGATTGATGTCCCTGCCATTATCTTGGCAATTAGCTTTGGACTCTCCCTATACTTATTGCACAAGTAGAATCTGAAGCTGGGTAAGCAGAAGAGAAACTTAAGTTGTACTATCTGTATCTTTTTAAAGTATTTCTCCCCTATCAGTTGGAAATGCCTTCCTCTTTCTCCTACATACACATTATTTAGGTATTATTTGCCAAGGTATTAAAGGATGAGTGCCCATGTTCACAGCCAGATTCAGAATAAACTATTAAAACCAGGTGTCTTTCTGTGTCTGTCCAAGGGCCATGTCAAATATTTCAGATCCAGAGCTGCTCTTGAGCATGGGTGATCAGTAATGAGTCTCATACTAGTCATGCTTTCAGGTTGAGGTCTGCCATCAAGTTCTTGTAGAAACTTTATATGATTTTGGTTTGAGAAGCTTGACAATTACTAGTAATTGCAGAATCTATATGTTCAACAAACTTTCTCTGTTTGAAGGTCACCATTGTTATTTACGTTGCATGCATTTAGAATCTGTTCAGAAAACTTCCCCCATAATTTTGCATCACAAATTTCTTTCAAGCACAAATTGGTTGAATATGAATGCAAGTCTTTTCATTGATAAACGGTGTAGCTGGTAGCAGAATGATATGTTACCAGAATATGAGTGCAAGTCTTGTCATTGCATTTAAAGATAATTTACTTCAAACGTCTTACTTTCTATGGCATGATCTGTTCTTTGGGATCTTATGTATTATGATGGTGTAAGTGTTTTGTTTTTGATGTTTACACATTTACACCCAAGTGCATTGTGTGAGCTTTGTGTGACTATTTTTGTGGATGCAGTACCTAAGACTGATGTTTGGCATTTCTTGGCTGAATATTTATTTATTTAAAAAAATGAGGTTAGCGAGCGTCAAATTTAATTTTCCAAAATTTCAAGCTTTAAGGAATACCTATGCAAAGTACACATTATGTTGTGCATTTGTGACAATAACCCAATGGTTGGGATAATAAATAGTTTTCCACAAGTTGTGAGTTTGACTTACAACAATTTTGGGAAAAATCGATGAGGGTTTTCCTTTATTTTCAACTAGATGTTTTGCAAAATATTTTGTGGTGAACATCAGTCATAGGTATAGGTATTATTTTCATTTATTTATATTGTTGGTGAAGAAGGATAGGAGGAAATGCTATGGAGAAGCTAAGTGTATGGCATTATGATAGTTGAGGAGCAGAGACATCAAGACATTCTTAAAGATTTGGATGTTTTAGATTTGTGTTGAAGCTTGTGTTGTTAGAATTTATCTTATTGTTGTTCCAATAAGCTCACTTCTTCACTGTAAAAAGTCTGTTGATGTTTCTCATATCTTGTGGATGTATGAACAAAGGTTAACTCAAGTTACAATTTTAAGGTTGCATTGTGGGGTGTATCTTTGGGATTTACCATGCCCTCAGTTTTGGTTACACAGTTCTCCACCAAATGTAAAAGAACTGGCTCTGATATATAACCGTGGTTCTCAAAAATCTAAGAATTTATTCTGATTAACGATAGTTCTAAAAAAAAATCCAAGAATTGGAGGTTCTTCAATTCTAGAAAAAACACCAGAACCCGATGTTCTTTCATTACAGTTCTGTTGGCCAAATAAACGAAGCCATGATTTTTAGAATTTCAAAATGGAAACTGAAGGTTATGAAGAAAGCCAAATAACCGGATAACACTGGTATATATTGACAAGGCAATAAAAAACAAAGTGCTCAAGCATTGTGCTAGAACCCTATCTGTATCTAGCTATTACACATTGAACTCTTAATTCACTCAAGATAACTAGGAATCCATATTCAGATCACCAAATCCAACAATTTCATTGGCTATAACAGTTTTTGTTCACACTTACACACAAGCCCTATTCAACACCTTCTATATATATAGTGGTTCGTAACTATAACCCTTGTCTATATATCTGTATACAGACAAGGATGAAAAGCAAGGTTCCTCTTAGCACACACAAAGTTGGAACCTGACAGTAATAGTAGTAGTGCTCAAGCATCATTCTGTGGTGCAAATGTGCTTGGACAGCAACAATAACAACAAAAACAAGAACAAAAAGATATTTAGCTCAGGAACTAATGAGGACATTTTTGTATTGTTGTAGCCTATGTCAAATTCTGGTAGTATTGTGAGTGACTCCTCCTTGCAATCTGCACCTAGAATCAGATGAGTTCAAAAGATGTGAATGAATAGTGTTGCTTGAGGAGATGCACCCCCACCCACCCATCAAGTCAAATTCTCAAGACCTATGTGGAAAAGGTAGTTGTAGAAACCTTGCCATGTGATGAATTGAAGCTCTATTGGCTCTCCCTGCAAGATTACCAAACTGATGTAACTGAGTTATCATTTGTTCTCACATTGTTATTGTTTTTTAAATTTGTGTGTTTTTTTTATAAAGGAAGTTCATGCAACATTTGCTCAATGCTAAGGAAGTTCATACAACATTTATTCACTGCTAAGTATGCGACTTCAGAAAACTGAAAGAAGAACCCACATTCACAATCTAGTGATAAATTCAATAGACCCAATCCTGTGAATCGATGAAGAAGAATATTTTAAAGTATAATTTTTGAATGGGATGTATACACCTGGATGAGATCAGATTTGGATGTGAAAATGTCCAACCTCATGTCAATTTCGGACATGGATTCAATCTAACTTTTTTTGTAAATGCTAACAAGTTGATGTCTCATGGGACAAATTGTCATGTGTTGCTACAGGGATTCTTTGATTTGGCTGGAAAGAGTGCATCCACTAGCTTATGTTCCTTATGTGGCAATCTTGCACTTGTTGAAAGCCATTTCAGACACACATCTTTCTAGATTCCGCACCAATGTTTATTATGGCAAAAGCACACCGTTAGAGGAAGAGGTCTTGCATATTCATCCAAAAGTGCCACTTCATGATCGGCCATCATGCACATACTATTACCACAACTATCGAAAATTCTATGCACAAATTTAAAAGTACCATTGAGTGAGGAAGAAGTGCAATCGAAAGGAGAATGAAAAGGACTTCCTCAATAGAAGTGCAAAGACCAAGAAAAGTGAAGGGACAGAAGGGGGGAGAGAGAGGGGGAAGGGGAATATGAATATTTATTTATTAAGTAAGGTAGTTTGTTTTGTTTGTTTGTCCCCTTGAGAACTCCCAAAACCATGGTGACCCCATTGTGCTCTTGGTATCATTCAAAAGCACTTGATGAGTAGGGGCGCCTTAAGGTGATTTTGTATTGTTTAGACATGCAGACGTATGGTGCATGAGTTATTGAATATTGAACATTTTTTTTTAAATCATAATTCAAAATTTTATAGAAATTGAGGCTTTCTTTCAGCATTATTAAAAAGTGCTCAATGAGTAAGATTTTATGGAAGTAATTTTGTATTATTTAGACCTAATGTGCAAGAAATTTTGAATTTTGAATAATCATTTCTATTGAAAATTCAATAAAAAATTTTATTTCAAATTCAATAAGTTAGATAACAAGTTCATGCTTGGGCCAATGGCACATGCCACAGTAATACACATTAAGTTTTCATGGGTGGCTGGATCACCACAACACATTTGCTAACAAATAACACAATGTTGACCTCTTTAGAAAGAAGATAAAATCTGTGGTAAAGCCTAAGTCTAAGGGGGAGGGCATTCTCAAAATAAGGGGTTCAAAAAAGAGGTGGTAGATAAGTCTGGCCTTGCATTTTGGGAATATCCCTCACACACAAACTTTACCCAAGTCAAATGTTATCATGGTCTTAAACATACTTAAATCAAAAGGCATAGGAGGGGAGGGTTCTTACACCTACTCTTTAAGGATAGAAGTGGTCTTACACTTATTGATCAATAAAAGATCCATCTCACTCCTAAGAGTAGGCATAAGAACCTTCGTCTTCCTCTTTTCTAGGAGGGATATATGTGAATATTCACAAATATAAGGTGCCATCCAAATACACTATTAAAATTTGTGGTGGGAAATTATTGTTCTCAAACATCTAAGTGTCCAAAGACAAAACAATAAGCTATTGGAAAGAGGACATCTAAGAGCCATAAGACAAAGACACAAAGGCATCCAAAAGAGCATACCCTTGTGGGGGAGGGGGGAATGGCCCAAGGTCATTTTTTGGTGGGTTGATTCATTTACTTACACCACATTTTAAGTGACTAGAAGGGTGCTTTCAACTGGACTCAACAGAAGCAATTTCATTCACATAAGAAAAAAGAGCATCCCTTCTTCCTGGGCAGCTAAAGAAAAACCTTGATAGGACACAAGCTTCTCGAACTTGTGACCTTGGAAAGGAAAGGAAAAGTGATGAACTCAAGTTGAAGTGGGCCAGTCATCATCCCCTGTATGCAAATGTGGTCTCCATCTTTGTTGCAAATTACTTTTAATGGTTTGATTTGGAGATCAGAAAGGGAACAAGGACTGAAGGTTTGATCAGCACAAAAAGCCTTTGGACAATCCCAACTCATGTCAGGATTCCTAGGAGAGGGATGGGGATTTCCTCTCATGTCCATGGTTTAGTCTACCTAGAGTTTGGTTTCATATACATAAAGGTATGGGATGGAGACATGTTTTCCAACTTAACTCTTAGAGTTTAATGGCCATTTGTGGAAATGATCATAGATTAATAACATTCTTACACTTTTAAAACCCCATATATAAAATCACATGATAATGAATATGGAAATCCAACCATTCATTATGAAGTTCACTTTCTCATATTTGTTAGAGGAGGAAATCATTGTATAGATGAGAGATGTGCATTTGGAGGAGTTATAGCAAACTTACAAGTGCACTTAATTTGGACTGAAAATCCAACAATTGCTTCAAGATAGTTTGTAGTTACAAAACATTAGTTTTAATTCAATTGTATAGTTGGTATTGGGTACAATTTGATGGACTACAAAGGAATTGATAAGTCATTTTTTTTACATGAATTGGTTTTAATAAATTTATCCTTAAAATAACCTTACCTTTTGGCCCCTCTTTTCATTTTGAAAATTTTTTTTCTCCTAAATGTTGGTTAGATGCAAAGGAAAGTGAACTCAAGACAAAGTAGGAGCAATTTTCTCATAAAGGAGAATTAAGAGCAACATTTTTTTCATAAGGGGACATTTTTGTCCAACATTCACAATAGGACAAAAAAAATTGAAAGCAAAATCAAAACTCAAGTTGAAATTCATTTTACCACCAACCTAGGGGAAACAAGAGTTTTTGACCATGTTTTTTATTAATGTTTTCTTTTGGTCAAGTGTTGATCTCACCTTGAACTGACCCCCTTAATGGGAATACTTCACCTTGAATTCTCTTCCTTTAGAGGATATCTTCAATAAAATTTGAAGAATCAGGTAACCAATCTCCAAGGTCTTTTCAAATAGGAGAAAAGAGTATACCCTTGAATTTCAGCCAATGCCTAGTTTGGGTTCAATGAAAATAAAGGTAAAGTAGCCATTTTGATGGATTCCCATGCTTCAATAAAGAAAGCATGAAAATTCCTATTACGATGTGACGAAAGCCCAAAATTGAAATTTGTGAAATAAAAATGAAAATAAAAAGGTTTTCCTTTTGTTTTTTTCATATCATGTAAAGTTGAATTGAGCCCATTGCTGAATGGATGCTACCCATGACCACCTTGAACATGGTTTTGGACTCAAATCATAGCAACAAAAACAAAATTGCCTATCTTATGACTTGTAACCATTCAATTTGCCACTCCCTCATGGCAGAAACTTACCAAAGCTAACCAACTTTGATATGTTGGAGTAAAAATAGTCAACTAGATTATAACTCAATTTGTAGAACACTTGAATGATATAGATAATCATGATTCATTTCTAACCACGAACACATTGAAAGACATTATGTTTTAAAAGTTAGTTGGAATTTGTTCTTCACTTGTTGCCTGGGAAAATGAATTTTTTTTTAGCATGTTGGTGAAATAATCAACGTTCTCAAACATTGGTATATTAATTAGATGTATTCTCGCATATCATGTAGTTAGTTTGAAAAAAAAATATTTTCACAACAGGTGCATTTTGATGGCAAACACTAAATAGAAATTACAAATTAAATGTGACATTGAACAAGGCAAATGCCCAACAAAAAATTGTTTCTAAAAAAGAATTGATTATATCTTGACTATGATAAATAAAATAACTATCATCGATTCTTCATATTTTTCACACAAAGGCATGTGGTGCAATAATTAAAAACAACTGATTCAAGGAGTAGATTTCAAGTTAAAATTTCCCAACAACCAATTTTCTTCCTCATATATCAACTTGGTCCACTTCTTTGGTCAAGCTGAAAATAGGGCTAGCCCAAGTTTCCTAAGGAAAAAAAAATTGAGATCATGTTTTTCTCAAGGACCTTAACTACATTTCTATGTGGAAAACATTTAAGGAAGTTGCAATGGTTTGGAATTTTTCTAAGTTGCACGAAGGATCAATGCATGATTTCATTTTTTAATTTTTTAATTTTTTTTTCCAAGCTAAAACCTAGGCCATTCCTTTTTTAACACAAGCATTTGTGTGCAATCACACTACAATGAACCAAAAAGGGTGTCAAGCCACAAACAAAACCAATCAAAATTAGAAAAATATTTATGTTTTTTCATTTAAAACCATCACAATCATGGCAAGTTGTTGTTATTTCATTCATATGAATGTAAGAAAATCCAAACCACAAATCCATTTGATTAAATTTTAAGTTTAGGTTTTGATTTAAGGCATTTGACGGTGTTCACCTATTGCATCAAAAGGAGGCAATTTTGCAAAAGGCTATCAAAAAGACTCATACAATAAAAGCATTTTGATGGGGGGAAAATCAAAAAGATAAAAACCTATTAGACACATACAAAAAACATCCATGCCCAAAAAATTATGGAATTTTAAAACTTTCAAAATTGATCCAAAGTTATAAAATTTCAAGAGCTTTTTAACACATATAAATGAGGTATATTGCACATGATTATTTTTTTAATTTGTAGTTTATTATACAAGAAGAAAAATGTAGAAAATCAATTTTTGGTTATGATTTGAAATTGTTACCATTTTAAAAAACACAACAAGAATCTACAAAGAATTTATACACTTTCAAAAATTCATATTTATTCAAAAATGATAAAGAAAATAAAATGTTATGTGTTGGAACAACTATAAACATTTTTATATGTGATTTGCAAAAGATTTTGCTTTTAAATTCATTCATATGAAAATTAATTTTTAGGTAAAAAGACATGCAATCCTTGTTTAAAGTAATTTTGTTGACTCATTGTATTTTGTTTGCACCCATTTACCCAAAAAACATAACCTCTAAGGGTAGTTCAACACATTTGTCCTATGGGGAAGCATTTTTTTAAGAACATAACCTTGGAAAACATAAGCCCAAGAAACAATTCAACACATTTAGGGAAAACAATTTCCTTGGGAAACACAACCATGTCCTCCAAGGATGGTTGTGTTGAACTACCTTTCAAGCATGTGTTCCTTGGGAAAATTATTGTGCACTCCCCAAGGAATGTATTAGAAATGCAAACATGTTCCCACAAGGAACTCAAACCTTCATTGGGAACATGGTTGCATTTCCATGGGAGCATGGTCCCTTTGTCCAAGGAAAAAATGGGGAACATAACCATTTTTGTGGAATAACTATAGTTTTTTCATGGTTGAAAATCCTCCAAGACAATAATGGAAATGATTAAAGAATTTGATCACAAGATCTCCCAATTAAAGTGGAAAGGTACAACCACTAGCACATGCCAATTTTTAATAACCATTAGCGACATGACCCCAACCAAGTTGGGCTCACAATCATAGCTTTAGGCTTATAAACAAAGCTAAGGCATGAAAATGGAAGCAAGTTGGGAAAGTGTTATGGGATTCAAGCAAATTCACATAAGTTTGAAAAAGTGCTAGGAAATGAAACCCACCATTCCCAAATAGATTCCCACTTTGGGAATTGGAGTCCTATGGGTGCCCCAAATTTTTGCAACAAAAGTGCAAATGACAAACCTTGTTTAAATTAGTCTTTTTTTGAACTATATACTGAACATTTCTTGGAATGTAAATATTGAAAGTGGGCTTGCATTTCCATTTGCAGATCCAAAGCTCAAGTTATGACCAAAAGAATAGTTAGCAATCGAATTGACAATTTCATTCATTACTAGGAAAGCCTTGAAAAACGGTCAAATGATGTCTAGTTGGAATGTGTAATAGGTTTAGGGTCTTCTCAAAAATTACAATTTTTTTTGTGAAAGCTTGTCAATTGAAGTCTATATGCAAGAATTATGAACTTGTGACAAACTTTCAAGACTCATATCTTGCCAAAAAAAAAGTTAATAAACATTCTCATTTTCGAATTTTGGAGAATTTTTGGAACTTCAATGCAATCCTTGCTAATACCATAAAATATATTATAAGGAGTCCAAAGTGATGACTTTTCCTAATTTTGAAATCATGGTGAATCATGTGAATCTGTGTATGTCATGATTTCATCTATGCACCATTTCACTTTAATTTGCAATAAACATCTTCTTTCTTAGTTTGTGCAAATTGATTTCACCTTGAACTCACATTAATGAATTCTATAAATTCCATTTTGAAGCTCCCATGCCTTTTTTTTTGGAAACTAATGAAAGTGCCTTGGGTTTGAATATTTGCAAAATTAGAAATCAACAAGGTTCTTTACCTTTATTCTACTTGACAAACTTAAAAGTGGCTCATTAATGTTCCAACCATATTCATCACAATCATCATGACTTGGGGATGAAAAAAAAAATTAAAAATTAGTTTTTTATTGAACATCTTCAACGGTAATGTGTATTTTTGCATTGGAGATTGAACTACATTTAATATATTGCTACTATCTATTGTTTGCCTATTTTTGTTTTTGTTTTGTAAAAACTGATTCCAAATAAATGAAATAGACAAACTAATATTCATTACCAATTGGTCAAGTGATTCATCCATTAAATATGAAACACCAATTGATTTTGCAAATATATTTGAAGGTGAAACATTAAAAGTTATTAAAAATATATGGGTATTCTTCAATTTCATTTGGGAATTTGACATTAGTATCATTTAGTCAAAGTTGATTCACCTTCTTTGTTGAAAGTAATCTTTCTTTTATAAACCTTGTTCATATTATTTTGAGATTTTTTGTTTTATAATATGTAGTTTAATGTAGAAATATGTAATAATGTAATGATCATGAACATATGAGTATGATTTGGTTTATTGCAAATGTGTCACAAGCATGTGGTTTGGTACATATTGAATTCATTTTTTGAAATATTTCATTATGATTCTCATTAGAACAATGTATTGTATTATAAGTCCAAGAGGCTATTGTTTTCACTTGTCTTTGACCTAATTTGGACTTTATTATTCCTTGGATCATATTTTTAACACCTCCATAGAAGTTTCAATAGTTTTTTACGAAGTGGATCTAAATACATAATGACTTTTTCACCATGGTTAATGGTTAATACCTACCTTAATCTACAATGGAAATTTGCATTTGATTTTCATATGCAAATCCCTCTTTTACTATTGATTGTCACTTACCCTTTTCAAAATCAAATTAAAGTTTGATGTAATCATAAATTTGTTGTAGAAGATACAAATGAAGAAGCATCATTGTTGATGATATTGTCAATATAGATATATGCTAGGTATTGGCACTGGCTAATTTACTAGACCAATTAGTACTCCGTAAACTAGTATTACCTTCAATATCTCAACATTATACCAATGGGCAACCTTGGTGCCTATGTGTGGTTTGGACATTTGAACCTATCATGGGTGCAAATGTAATAATAAAAGTCACGCATGAACACTTAAATGACCCCTTACAATGCAATGGGTGAACTCATCATCTTGATGTAATAAAGAGAAGATTACAAATGTGATGGATTATTAATCCCTGGATTTTATACTGAAAAAAATACCAAAGACAAAAAAAGTTTCACACACTATTACCATGCAAAGGTATATTTGAATTTTGATCAATTATGATTATGCCATTTCCAAGTCATTTCAACTTATTTTAGTAAAAGCGCCATTACATTACTTAACAAGTATTTTTGGGTATAGGCTCTATGATTCATTACATTTATTTCAAATTATCCCAAATGGATGTTCTAATGATAAAATAAAAACATTGTCCACATAATCATTTTCAACATTGGCGAAATCTATAGATTATCAGTTGTAGATACAACTCTTGAAGATTCAAAAAAATGCTTGATTAACAACACCCACCCTTCATTTAGGTGTTTATAAGTAAAGAATTTAGCATTAATTTAAGTCATGTATGGGATTATGCCTACCATTAGTTTTCTAGAATATCCATCTTGTTCATGGATCATCAACTTTTATATTATTTGTCATTGTCCCTTGTGTTAGGTATTTATTTTGTTTGGCACATAGAAAGTATAATTAATTAACTCCCATTCATGCTAGGTGCTTTTGAAACCCATCATAGTTAAGAATTATTATTCACTTTGATACATGTATTGAATCCAAAATAGGTCCCTTTGTCAAATATTCCAACATGTAGGACCAACCCATAGGGTAACTTTTTTATTTGTCATGGTGCCCATGTTGCATATTTACCCATTGTTTGCCCCATGTGAAATGTACTTATGCTCATGGATTTTATTAACAATATTGGTGTGAGAGAAAAATATTGACCTAGAACAAAAATATATGGGAATGTTGGGCATGTACTAAATATTTTTACCCTAATGTACTTGTGAGTAGATATCATGATACATACGAAATATTTTCCTAGTAAATTTATTTTACCATTTTAACAACCCTACTTTATCTCTATTTTATTATTAAACATTTCAAGTTTATTATATTTTCATTGCATACAACAAGCTTATGTTTGACTTTTAATTTTATTCTAGCATTCAAATAGGCACATAAATAGAATATGTAGAAATCTAGCTTATTTGCACTTTCATCCTTTGCATCTCAAATTGAATTATGATGAATTTGTTTGAGTTTTTGGTGACTAAATCATTTTTAAAAAATTGTCTTGGCATTGCATTGTTGTTCATTCCACAAATTACCTTGAGCTTAAGTTTATGTTCATGGAACCAATTTTTCATCCTATTCCCATTTTCCATTGTAAAGATGCATATTGAATGTATTATGAACAATATTGAATACTATTAATATTATCCCTTCAAATGTTTTAATGTCATGTATTCATGTTTATGATGCCAATTGCATGCTTAATTGTCTTCCCCCTGCTAATGTGCCATTTTGTACACATATTACATATTTTGATATACCTTCCCATCTAGTTTATATTCACCCATTTATGTACATACATGATATCAAGTGAATGATAAATTATTTATCACTAACTTAGTACCTTGTGAACATGGTTAATGTTTGTCATTTTTTTTTGCAAACTTAGTTGGATTGAAAACTTTCCTACATTTACTTGATATTACTTTTGGGTTAGAGTTTTTTTTAAGTTTATACACCTTTAAGCCCAATTTATAATTTCTCTCAAACAACTTAATTACTTGGATTTGGATGATATATTAAAATTTGACATGTTCAACATTAAACCCATACCACCATCCCACTAAAGTCACTTGAGTTTTTAAAAGCTGTTCATATCCACATTACAAGGTTGGGGAATGTTAACAATAAAATTGATTATTTATTGAGCTTTGAAAGCATTTCAAAAAAGTACCTTATAAATTTAACAATAATTTTTTTTTTCCTCAAGAAATGAATGATGGACATAAAAGAGCCATTCAAACTAAACACCAAATGACAAACCTGAAGACCAATTACTTGGTGTGAAAGTTGATTTTATGTTTTAGACACCTCATTGAAAGATCTTATTGTAAAAAAGTTGAGATTTGGCCATTACTTTATTAGCTTTCAAAATAATTATGATTTTTCAAAATTGGACATTTAGTTTTTTTTATTGTTCTACCTGTTGTCAAAGGTAAAACAAAAATTCAAGGAAAAAACTATATGGACTTAACAAATTTATTTGGACTTCACAATGAATGCGAACTAGAAGACTTCATTGATAGATGAAGGTCCATAATACAAAACTAGCTTTGACATTAAAATGTGGTGTATAGGTTGCAACTTGTGTTTGCAATATTAAGAGGTGATGCTTTTGAGAGTTTGACTTATATTATCTCATGAATTTTTTAAAAGTTTCATCAATTAAGCCTTTTAAAATCTTCTACTAATTAGCTTCTTTCATTAATTAATTTTTTAAAAATTTCAATGAAAAATAATGTTAATGAAAGAAATCAAATTGAAAATCCAAAACTCTTACATCATCTTAAGGGAGTAAAACAAAATTAGAGGATAAAATTAAAAAGAAAGCCATATGGGAACAAGAAGACATTATTGACTTTCAATTGGGAAATTATGTGGTTCTTTGCACTCATGGATGTCATTTTCTTATCAACTCATCTTGATGATGATCATCTTATTGGTCTCTTAATTGTGATTTCTAGTCTTCATCGTTGTTGCCTTCTTCTTTTTCATCTCGTAATCATGATCACCGAGTTGTTGGTCTCCTAAGTGTGATGATACATTTTGGCAATGCTTTTGAAACAAGTTTGAAGTTGATTTTGGGTGGGGTAGGTTTGGGAAGGTCTCTTTAGACCAATTTGGGATTGGTTTTGGGTGGGGCATATTTGGGCTGAATTCAAGGGTGATAAGTTATCAAAAGGCATGTTTCAAGGTTGGCATATACAACATGCATGAAACATGAACATTTGAAACCAATTGGCACAAGAAAAGTTTTGTTCCATTAGAAAGTAAAAGTGTAGTTTGTAATTAAAAGTTTACAGTTTAAAAATTATGTTAGATAATTTGTAATTTGTATCAATTTGATTGTGGAAGTGAAAGCACACTAAGGTGTAACAAAAATGGCCATTGCAAAGTCTATTTTAGGAATTTTTTAAATGTATTTTTAAACACAATAAACTTAACAAAAACACAAAAAATTGAAACAATGTTTAAGTTAACATTTTTTTCCAGTCCAAGTCAGTGGTGCTCTACTTTTAACCTTTTTTAATACCTCTATTTAGTATTGGTCATGCAAGATATCCTTTTGAATATGTGATGCAATTTTTTAAAAAATAACTAATATTTTATATTTCATATTTCTAAACTTTTTACATCTAAATGTCATAACCTTTGAGACTATAACATGTTTCAAAATTGTGAAAAAAATTTCAATTCCATAATAAATAATGAATCCATAACACTTTTTTAAAAATGGATTGTGACCCCAAATTGCCTAAATTACAAAGTCCATATTTCAATGAAAATTAATATTTTTGATGTAATTATTTGAAAATAAAAATGATAAAGAAGTTAGTTTCACTTATTTTGGTTTTTAGGTTTTAAAGTATAGGGTTTTTAATTTCCAACTTGGATATGTGTTTTATATAATAGTATGTGTCCAACCCAAACTTTTTTGCTTTTGTGACATTCAGAAAAGTCCATTGTAATATGTGTTTACCCTTTATTATATTTTGTGATATAATATTTTATTTTATTTTTTGCATTACTTTTGGTGACATTTTGAATTTTGGAACCTAATTGGAAATTATTCAAAGCCTATCCTAACCTATCCTAAAACCAAGAATCATAAATAAAATAAAATAAAAAGACAATCAAAACCAAAGCAACCCCTACATTTGGAAAAAATGAAATTCAAATTGAGTTTCTTTCTAAAAAATGAGAACCAAAACCGATCCCACAAAATTTCTGGAATTGGAATCAAAGGTTCTTTGCACAACCTAAGAACTACCCAACACTAAGTAAAAGCCTTAATTCAATGATTTAAAAATCCTACCAAAACATTAGGTCACAATTAAAACAAAATTCGCTATAATTAAATGCATAAGACAACAATGGATGTGCATGCGTGCAATGTTAGGTCCCTTTAAAGTTTACGCTATGCTGATGGACTATCACCACGGAAATGTGGAAAGTGTTCAAAACACATCCAAAGGTCATCCCATGAAAATTCAAAAATCATTTAGGTGTGGGCTTGGGTAGTCAAGTGTAATGTAAAGTGAAAAATAGACTTCATTGAGGTGTAAAAATATTAAAATGAAGCCAAAAAATGTAACAAATTATTTTATGTAACCTTAAAAATGAATCTTCATGGATCATAGAAGAAGAATAAACAATTTGATGAATCACAACTTTTTTGGTCCATGGGCTAATAAACTTCATGCCCACCTTTAAGAAAAATAGTGAAAATTTGAAAAAAAATTGCAAAAAAATTTGACCAATCACAACTTTTTTATACCATGAGCTAAAAAACTTTGTGCCCACCTTCCAAAAAACTTATGTGTGAAACAAATTTGACCAATCACACTTTTTTCGGCCCTTAGGCTACCAAACTTTGCGCCCACCTTTTAAAAAAAAATTTATTAAACTCCTTTAAGGGAAAAATATGACAAAAAGTTTGTAGACCAATCATGACGTTTTGGGCTCATGGTCTAACTAATGTCCGACCCACCTCTAAAAAAAATTATTAAAAAAAAGCTGAGTTTGGAGTTTGGACCATCAAAATATGACCAATCATGATTTTTTGAATTCATGGTCCCCAGAGACTAGATACCTATTTGAAGTGCATTCATAGTCCATTTAATGCTAATTTTCATCCATTTACATTTCCATGGTTCTTTGGTCTTTCAACCTTGGTGTAAAGTGAACTTGAACCTTGAAATAACTTTTGGAGGATTGTCTATTTTGATGTCATGAGCTTTCAAGCTCTATCGTAAAAGGGGCCTTAGCGCATAGTTGAAACAAGAATGTGAAATCGTTGTAAAATCTTCTACAACCAAACAATCACAGAAGTGTTCAAAAATCATAATAGAATTTATTTTTTTTGCAAATAGACAAACATTGAAATAAACAATGTAAAAGAAAGTTGAAAGTCTTGATAAGCTCACAATTTTTCATAAGGAAAGGAAACCCAATTGGATCAAAACGGAGGTCAAATTAATGGTTGAAAAATGGTACATTAGAGGAAGCATGGGCATGGGAAAGAGGGGACAAACTAATGAATGTATGGGGTGAGAATATTTTCCCCATTCACCCAAGAACTAAATTACTATGAAAGTGTTAATGTGAAAGAAGAAGATCACATTGCAAAGATAATTAATAGGAATAACTTGTGACTAGAGTTGGAAAGTGATCAAAATTCTCCATTTACAAGCTTTTTGAATCTCTTGCTAGATGTCATTTAAATTAGCACTACTGTAGGAAGTTTCCTTTTTGCCTTGATACCCCACCATGAACTTTGAAGGAGTAAAGGCAAGCATCACCAAAGGAATAATGAAAACAAATGTCATACAATCACATTTATTTAAATGTCATCAAAAACAAAAATTGTATTTCAAGACATAGGGCAATGAGGATGTGACAAAGAACCATGACTATGAAAAGCTTAAATGAAACATTTGGAAATGTCTGCCTTTGAAACCTAACCCACTCTTTAATTTGCAGAGCATTATGAGATTGATACTAGCAAAATCACACACACATCGAATCCATTCACATTGAATTCTGTTTACACCAATGAATTTTTGTGGCAAATTTTTGTCATCTTGTGAACAATATTTTGGAAAAAAAAAAGATTTTATCACAAATTTTCTGTTTAAGAAATTTTTTTGCTATTTTTTTATATTAAGAAAATCATCAAAAAATTGCAAATGTTGCCTACAACTTAAGATTTTTTACTTTCATATTTTGAATATTTTCAAATTTAAATAAATACACTTATGGATGATAACCTGTTGAGCCACATCACAAAAATAAAATAAAATAAAATAAAATAGAGCAACATAATATTACATTACACCCAGTAAAGACAATTTTAAAAAAAAAGTTCTATTATAAATTCTAGTATTGGTCTAATATCAGGTAAAATTGGTACAAGGTTGATATTACCTCAGGTCCCTGAGTAGCAGGTTGGTATTAGTAGAACGCCAAGATTGCCTCAGCTCATCTCATATGAGACTGGTAGGGTCCTTGCTACCAGTGTTGATACCCATCACAAGCCCATAAACAGTACCAACACTTGACAAGTTGATGCAAGAGAGATTATTCCAAAAAAAAGAGTTTTTAATTTCCCTTCACAAAAAGGAAAAAAAATTTGTTCTTTGAAAACATAATTTTTCTCCAAAAATTTCAGCTTTTCTATCTATATAATTTTTTTTAAAAAAATTTTTTTTTAAAAAAATTTGGTGCCAAAAGCCGCCAAGATATTACAGTAATTGGCAATAAAATTACCGCAGTCATTAATACCCGGAAGTTAAACTTTGTTACGTCGGTTTACCGTTGAACGTAGGTGAGAGGAGTCATCGGTCTCGAACTCCGGGAGCGCAAAGACCGGGGGATAAAGGCCAGTAAAAGACAGAGTTGGTTCAGTAAAAGATGGAATGCATTTATAAGAGCTTGCCTGGTGGCATCCAACGTCGCAACTTCGTCCCTTCCGTTTCTGTCCGCGCTGCAATGTCCTTCCGCCGAAAAGATTTCTTTTAGTCGTCTCTCTCGTTTCGCTGCGCTTGCTGCCATCAGTCTCCGTTCTCCAACTTCTGTCTCTCTGTCTTTCTTTCTGTCATCTACGCTTGCTGCTGCAGCTCTCGTGCTTTCAACCTCGTCCATTTCCACCGCGAAAACAACAGTTTCTCCTCTCAAGAGACGGTCGATTTGAAGACCACCAAAAACAAAAAAAAAAAAAAAAAAAGGAATTCTTCTTCTTCTTTTCACGTCTCGTGGGAGATTTTCCTCATATTCTATTGCCGCCAATTTCAATCTGTGGTGAGATTCGCCAAAACTTCGTCAAGATTTGGCTGCCTCTGAAGCGACTTGCAAGCGAGAGGTCTTTGCGGACCTTGTAGTTAAGTTTGCACGTTTTCACTATATGATTTAATTCGAAATTTTTCTCCACGGATTTAATTTTGCTTGACGGTTGGAATCCTTTGCTTCTGCTATATGAGCTAGACTATTCATCGGCTTCAATGTCTTATTTCGCAAGTTCACTGGTTCGTTTTTGAGACCATCCTAATTGAATTCGAGTTCTCTCTTTTTCAAAGTCTTCTAGCGCATATTCGTTCTTGAAGCTCTGGTGCTGTTTTGTGTAATGGTCCATATCGTGGCATCCTGTTGTAAGTAGGTTCGTTTCCTGCTGCTGTTTCAGAAGGTCTGGAGCTTGTCAGTCGTAGGAACGGAGGTCTCTTTCTTGTGCTAGAACATGATGGTCAGCCCATTCTCTGTTGTTATCTGTATTGCTCGCTCCAGCTTCTCTTGCCCGGGAAATTTGTACTTCCTTGCTTGCGTCTTCTCTCACTCTAATTGCGTGTCAACGTGCATGTGAATTGCAGCAGAGTTCGATAAGTCTGAAGTTCCCTAGTTGGACCCCGTTTCCAAAGCTGTGCATGATGCTAAGAAGCTTCGACTACTTTCTTTTCTTCTCGGATTCGCTAGTTCTTTTCTGCGATTGAACTACTTTCTCGCCTCTTCTCCTTCTTGAGGTCTAGCATTCGCTCTTAAAGAAGAGTCTTGCGGTTTGAGCTTCCTGTCCAATCGTTTTCTCTCTTTCTGTCGCGATGAAAGTAGTACACCTGGAATCTTGTGCTGTCTTCTCGGTCTGTTCTTTCCGTGTTCTCCTGTTTCTGCGCTCAGCGAACATTGTTGGCGCACGCATCTTCTGACATTCAGAGAACAGATGCAAACAAACATTACTAGGTGAATCATCAAGTCCAGCAGCAGAACTGCGTTGTCCTCTGTGTTTGGCTTCAGCGTTCGTATCCGGATCTCTAGCAGGAATGACGACAGCTAAAGGTGGTAGAGTGTCGGAGAAGATGCAACGCGCTGTGCGCAAGCTGCAACACAGAATTGCGAACTCTAACCAGCCCTACCAAAATCTGCTGTCAAGCTCTGATGAGATGTCTGCTAAGAGTGCAGTCAGAAGGCGAGCATCGCTTTCGCGATCCAACCGGTCGTCGAGCAGCGAGATGGAGTCAGATGAAGACGGCCGGGAATCGCCACCCTACGATGTTCCAGAAGGTTGTTTGGCTGTGTACGTTGGCAGAGAGAAGCAGAGATTCGTCATCAGTGCCGACTATCTAAACCACGCCGTTTTCAGAATCTTGCTAGAGAAATCAGCCGAGGAGTTCGGATTTGAGCACAAGGGAGGTCTTCCTATTGCTTGCGACGTCGCCTTCTTTGAGCACCTGCTGTGGCTGATGGAGTCAAAAGACCCTGCCCTTCGCAAACTGGATATCAATGAGCTTTGCGGTTTGTGTGCCTACGCATGAGATTCAAGCAAACTCTCGGATGGAGATACAAAGCCGCAGAAGAAGATCAGGCAGGCGGCATTTGCTTCCTTTTGTAAATCTGCAAATCTTCATGGCTATGTCCAGCATTTGATCACCTTCATATCTTTCCCAAGGTCTTCAGATTCAGATCATGCTTGTTGCTACTGTGAGAGAATGACCAGAATCGGGACTGAAATTTCTACTTCTGAATATGCACCTTGTAGACATTTTCCATCCTCGAAAATGTGTAGGAGCTTAGAATGTTATGGGAGCAGATTCACAAGAGGAAGTGTAAGAGGAAGGCCATTGGAATTTCTTTTCTCTGAGACCTGCATCCTCAAGGAATCCTTGCAGACATTGAAGTGTGAATCATGCAATGATGATTCCATAGAGAGCATTGATCATGTCAGCCATGACTGCGCAGTAATGCATTATTGGTTGGGGAGTTAGTTCTACATGAGGTTTTTTCTTGTTGTGTGATGGAGAAATTGAAGACTTGAGTGGAGAACAAGAAAGCGGGGATTTCATGGCAGCAAATCTCTTTCTTGTATGCAGCATTCAACTTGTGGATGGAGGTTTTTTTCCCTTGTTGAAGGGAGGAATGAAGAAGTGTAGAATGAGAAGGTGGCATCTCATGGAGCAAATTTCTCTTGTATTGTGACATTCCAAGTTGCAGAGGTTCCCCCCCCTGTTGTTTGAAGGAGAAATGAAGAAGTCTCAAGTGGAGAACAAGACAATGGGATTTCATAGAGCAAAAGTCTTCTTCTATGTGGCATTCCAAATTGCAGTGTAAAACAACAGTTATCTATCTAGGTCTGTTCTTCTTGAACAGGTAAGACTTTGATTGTGGTACACAATTTTCACAATGCAAACCATCTCTCTGAATTTGAAAAGCTCTGCATGATTTCTGGATCATGAGTTTGCCCTAAGCACTCCTTGCAAAATCTTTGTCGAGTGACTTGTGAAATCAATCAAACTCATTTCCTATGTGACAGACCGTTAGTCCAGACTATTATAAGACAATACGGAAAAAATACAGTCATTCATTTTGGCAATGGCAAGGATGATGATGATGAATTATGGCACCAAGATTTTGAATGTTCAATCAAACCTGACACCAATTTTTTGTGCACAATGCAGTCATTGTAGATGGTATGTTTTGTTTATGTAATTGGACAGAGAAGGTATGTTTGGTTTATGTTGTAGTTCATGATTGGAAATTTTCTTTCTTTGCACCAATGCAATCATCATAGCTAGTGTGTTTTGTTTATGCAATTGGAAGAGATGGTGTGATTGATTTATGTTGTGGTATGTGTGTAGACATGTGTGGGAGGAAGGTAACATTTGCATGTGGGATGTTCACCTCCTATTTGGAGTAAGGCCAGAGCTCAGGGGTGGATCATAAAGTTTGTAGCAAAATAGTGCACTAAAAGCTTTCATCTGCAGTAAACAACCAAAAGTGCATTTTGGAAACTTGCAAAGGACACACACAAAAAGCTTTGCAAAAAGAAGTTGCAGAGGGGAAGGAAGTTGCAACTTCCATGCTTTCCGTCTGCAACTTCGGTGCATGAGAAGACAACACAAAATGACAAATCTCAGAAAGGAAGCTGCAAGTTCCATGCATGAGAAGAAGACACAAAAATGTGAGCAGGGTGCTAGTACCATAAGTTTGTTTTGTGTGTACACATTGCTAACATGTGGACTCTTCTGTTTCTGAAAAAAAGTTTTGTGCAATATATACATCAGCAATGTGACAATCCTGTTTTCCCTCTCCCGCGCAAAGGACTGGTAAAAGGATTGGCAAAGGGATTCATCCCTCCACAGTACTCCTATTTGCAAAGAAGTTTTCACTGCAAAACAATGGCCAAGAAGCCACCGGAAAAAAAGCTGCAAGGTGATAAGATTTCACTCTCTCCTTTTTGTCAGCAGAAAGTTCACTGGTGTTTTTTCAGTTCTCTATTTCTGTGACGGCTGACTCTCAGGAAAGCCAAGCTCTGATTACATAATGAGGGAGGGAGAGAGAGATGGTAGCCAATTTTGTTCATCATCTACAAGTAATGTATATTGGTCCACTAAACCTTCAAAACTCACAAGTCTCTACTAGTCTCTCTAGCAGAGAGATCAGGAGCAAAGTTTGAGAGAAAAAAAAAGGGGAAGATACGCCTCTAAGTACTGGAACATCAGCAGCAGCATTCATCATAACTTTCGGTTTTTGTGCAAGTAAATGCCGCTTACTTCTGTGATGATGATCTTCTTCACCAAGCACTTATTGAGAGCTGCAAGAAGAAGAAGCTATGGTGATGCATGAGGACGTGTTGTTGTTGTTGTTGGATTCTTCGGCCGAAGTACTGAGAGAAGTCGTAGCACAACAGCAGCAGCAACGCCTTATCCTAAAGATTTTGCTTAGAGTTTGATGATGAAGCGGGGTTCGACTGCAGCAGCATTTGCCAGGATGATGAAGAAGAAACAGGTTAATACTTCTTTCAGGACTTAGGAAGAAGAAACCGAAGCTGATTCTTTCTTTCTTGCAGATGCTTTGTTTTTTTTCTCTCAGTTCAGTTCACCGCCGAGCTATCAGCTTCCAATCGCCAGAGTAAGCGCTCGAACATATCGGGCTCACAAGCGATCCGCAAACCTCCTTGGTTCTCGAAACCAAACTCCTCCTCCGATTTCGCAAGCAATGCTCTGAAGAGAGAGTGATGCAGTAACTCAGTCTGGATCACAAACCTCCGCCGTTCTCCTCCCACGTAGACTGCCAAGCAACCTTCAGGTACATCCCAGGGGCAGGGATCGGATTCTTCGCTCAAATCAGAGTCATAGTTTCGCCAGCTCCCCGGACTGTCGCTCTCCCACGAAGTTCGGGACGTTACTGGAGAGTCTAGTTCGCACGAGGACGATCTCTGCCGGAAGCTGGAGTAGCTGCGAGAGCTGAGAGATTTGGAACCCTCGTGATGATGATGAGGACCTCCCGCAGATGGCGAAAGCTTCATACACTTCTTCACGAGATTGACGATCTTTTTCGACGGACTCATTATTGCTACTGCTGCTGCTATTTTCTCTCAAAAAAACTCCTTCTCCCGATGTTGCCTTCAAAGAAAACAAATCTCTCTCGGGAAAAACCTACAAAAGCTACACTTGCGCTACGCTGCAAATCGATGAAGAAATGAACAAAGCAAGGCAATACTCCTCAGGTAGTAATGAACCGCCAGGAAGCTCATCGTGGTCACACGTGCGCGAGTGTTTTCTCTTTTTCGTTTGCTAATTGGATAATCTGCTTCTGCAGCTTGCTTCTAGATCAAGAAACTAAATCAGAGAGATTCAGAGAGCTTGAAACTTTGCTGAATAGCGAATGAATGAATGAGGGAAATAAACAATTGCAGATCAGAGTGAGAAACATCGAAGGCAAAGATAACAAGCAAAGCAAGAATAACAACAACAACAACAACATTCACGAAACCGAACTGTAATAAGATCCCAGAAGACTGTAGTAGTACTACAGCAAACTCGGATAACCGAGCCGGCGAGCTCCCCAAACACTTGGAGAAAAACAAGAAGAACTAAAAACTCAGCTCCGAATGTCTGACACTTGCAGGAGACAAGAAAGAAGAGTTCTGAAGAAAAAACTCTGAAGCTCTCTCTCTCTCTCTCTCTCTCTCTCTCGCTCCCACAGCAGCTTTGACACTTCTGCAGATAAGAAAGAAAGAGAAAGGGGATGAAACAAAACACAGCTTCCAATGTCGACGCTTCCAGACAAGAAAGAAAGAAAGCCAAGCCAAGAAGCTCTTAGCAAGTAGCTTTCTAAACTTCAACCGGAAAAAAAAGAGAGAACACGAGAAAAGAAGCAGCTTGATGAGTTCAGTGATGGACACGACGAAGAAAGGAAGCAACAAGAGACGAGACTTTATAAGACTCCTGCAACAACAGAAGAGAAGGAAACATGCGCCTCTGTCAGAGCCACAAGCAATGGAAACAACAAAGCAAACAACCAAAACACCAGAGAGAGAGAGAGAGAAGAAGGTAGCAAGAGAGACGAGACGACTCGGGCAGGTGAACAATATTTTCACTTCTGACCCAAGTCACTTACCGATTAGTTACTACCTACCTACTAAACAAATCCATGGGAAAGTAAATTATTAAATGCGTGTAATAACTGCCCGTGCCCTTTGAAACTAAGTAAAATCCTCCCCCCCCCCCCCAAAAACCTTCTCCCTTTTTTTCCCTCTTATGTTTCCATATGGTTCTCAGTATTTCATCATTTCCCTCATACCCTTTCAGGTTTGGCAGTAATTAAATTATTTTTGATAATGCTGAATTTTTCAAAAATTATCTGCTTGAAATGCTGAAATTTAAGGAAATTGCAGAGGGAAAAAAAACATAGAAATTGGTCTCATTATATGTTAGAGGAGGTGTAGAGTCCAGGGACCCTACCAAAAAATCTGCCTATATTTATTGTTGGAATTTCATTTTTAAAACTTATTGTTGAAATGAATTTTTGAAAAATAAAATAATTATTCAGCACCCAAGTGCTGAACTTGAAAAGGTATTAAAATATTTATGCCAGATCTTAAAATCATGTTTTTTCATTTTCATGTAGAAAGTAAAATTTTGATACTCAATAGTTCTTTAAATTATGGCTTTTCATGTAGAACTAGTGTAACATGTGCCCTCAAGTGTGAATTGCCAACTAAATTTTCCTTCCAAAACCTTTTTGTAATTTAATTAAATTTTCTATGAAAAATACCACTCAAAACTCAATATCTTTCACACCATGGGTCTAAAATTTTCCAAATCATTTTTATTAAATCCTACTTAGGGAGGGCTTTCCAACAATACCAAGAGCAAGCTCAAATTCCCCTCTTCTTTCTTTTGATTTAAATGAATTTTTAATGAAAAATTTGTTCAATATTCAAATGTTTCCCACCATAGGTTGGAACATTATGAAACAAACTCAAGGCACCCCTACTCATTGAGGGCTTTCCAATGGTACCAAGAGTGCAACAATAGACACCATGGTTTGGACATAACAAACAAACAAAACAACCTACCTTCCTTCATAGATAGAAGTGAACTTTAGATTTTTAATTATTTATGCCAAATCTTAAAGTAATGGCATTTCATTTTCATGTACAAAATAAATTTCCCGTTCTCAATTGTTCATCATCATTTATGCCAAACCTTAAAATTATGCCTTTTTCATGTTCATGTAGAAAGTAAATTTCTTGTTCTCAATAATTTATCATTATTTTTGCCAAATCTTAAAATTATGTCTTTTTCATGTTCATGCAGAAAGTAAATTTCTTGTTCTCAATAGGTAGTTCACCATTATTTATGGCAAATCTGAAAATTATGGGTTTTGACGTTCATGTACAACATAAATTTCTCGTTCTCAATAGTTCATCATTATTTATGTCAAATCCAGAATTATGCTTTTTCATGTCCATGGAAAAAATAAAAAATAAAAAAAATTGGCCATTTTTTCTTCAAAAAAAATTGAGAATTTCTGGAAAACAAAATTCTAGTGTAATTTGTTTTAATTGCTAAAATTTTGGGAAAATTTTGCCAAATTTTGGGTATCACAAAATTGACTAAACAAAATCCAGAGTCTGGTATGTATGATAATTGAGGGCAATGCGGTTTTTTTTTTTGCCCCCAATTTTCTGACATTACGTCAGTAGTGAGCATCTCAAAAAGGATTTAATAATAAATGGCAAAACCTGTCTAAACGTTTTTTTTAAATGCTAGAAAATGCTAAATAAACCAAAATCTGAGTCCAAATATGAGGCGAAAATTTTTCAATTTTTTTTTTGCGAAATTCAGCGAGTGTTTCCTCCAAAAACAAAAGGGATTACGCAACAAAATATTTTTCTTTTTTTAAAATCCAAGTAGATTGTAAAACCAAAGGGGAGTAAATTGGTGTCGTTTAGTTGTTTCTTTTCAGTAACGAACTGACTTGGGTGTACTTAACTACAGGCAGGTATCAGGGTTTTCTAAAAAATCTAATACCCTGCACGTAGAGTAGCTAATACCCAGGATTATATGGGAGTTAATAACCGACTTTTCCACCATACCAGATCAATAGTCAATACTGGTGGTTGCCATTTAAACCAAACAATTTGAAATTTTTTATTTTTTAAAAAATTTGATTAGGCTATCACACAACACAAAGAAGTTTGCAATTTTTTTTAATTTCAAAATTTCTTAAGGGAATGAGATATACACACATACACAAAACAATTGTTTGTTTTTGGTATCCCAGATTTTTGTTTCGGGATTTTGGATTCCTCTTTTATTCACCAAATGAGAAAGAACAGCAAAACATCTCATACTTCTGTTGTTGTTAATAAATATTTTAATTAATTATTTATTTATTTATTTATCTTTTGAGAGGTTAGTTATGGCAGCTGGCCATCTTTTGAGTAGTTAAGGAATAATTGTTTATTTCAGATTTTCTCAATAAATGTCAACACTGGTGGATAAACCTGTGTCATGTTGTGTGCAAATTTTTCAACCCAGATAAGGGGGGGAAATACTTACTGCATGGCCCATTTTCAATCCATCTTGGCTATCGACTGTTGTGTAATTTATAATCTTGACACCGAGTGAGCGTGCTACCTACCGACGCCCACACTCACACACTCCCATTTTGGCATGTATTAGTTCATCCCAAATGAATTCTGTTGGAAAAGGCAAACTGTTCAATATGAATGCATACGTTGTTATCACTACTTCATCAATAACAGAAAACCAATTGAAAAGAAAAAATCCAAAGACCAACAAATTTGAATTCTCATCCACCTAATGCCATTTTCATCCTTTCTTTTCGGCTTCTTAAAAAAATACATCTTGTACACACAAGTATGTCCGAGGGAGAAGAGATCAAATTTCCTGAAGAGAATAGATGAGATGACAACATATGTAACCTTCTTTGGAGTAATGATCTTGTATGGTTCTTTAGCAAGATTGTGATGACCACCCCCATTCAGCGATAGATCATCAATTTTGGAAAATATAAAAATGACAGACTAATGTTCATCAACTGAATGTGAGTTTTTCACACCATATAAGTACCTATAATCGCTATATGGCATCAAATTCAAGCATGGTCGCCTTAGTGATTTTCTTTAACAAAAAAATTGGGAATTTTTTGGATAATTTTCTTCATTATTTGTGTAAATTCAAATAATTTCTCTAATTATTTTGGGAAAAAAATTGGCAAATTTTTTGTATCAAAAAATTACAACAACACCACCTGCTTCTTATTTCTTAGTTGTCACAAGAAGAGCATTGAGGTTGTCTCACCATCTGGAAGCTTTGACCCTAGGTCCCCACATGATCTTTTGTAGGCAGGTTGATGGAGTTACCAACTTATCTGTATTTACAGCTAAGTTCGTTACAGAACATAACCGCTAACAACTAGTATCGTACAGAGGATTTTATATACGGATGATGGATGGGGCCAGAGAAATAAGTTTGGAGACTATTTTGGATGTGGTCAAATATCGGTAGAGGCCACCGCTATGGGTTTGGGTGGATGTATTGTTATATTGGTAACATGGGCTAGTAACAAAATTCAACCTATAAATCACTTGTAAAGCAACCTTAGGTTTCAAATTACAAGTTGATCTATCGGCTTGGTGTTGATCACCGCATTGTAATATACATATGGTGGCTAACAAGTACCCTACAAGTCGCTTCTTCTTACCCTTGAAATATTGAAATTTGAACTTGTGGGACCTCCATGTCCCCTCATATTGTTCAAAGAATGTGGAACATCCAAGCAGCTTCAGCATTTGCCAATGGATTTCATTTGATGAAGATTACGTAATAGACAAGTGAAGGTCAAATATGATTTATACACAAAGGCCATCACATGACTATTTTGCATGTAATTGCGCACGGGAAAATGTTTCTAGAATAAGGGAAAGTGAGTTTTTTGTCAGTGAAATGCTTTCCCCTCGAGAAGACAAGGAAGAGAAAGAGCCTTTGGTGTTATGTTGATTAAGTGAAATACACAAGTTGAATGAATGGAGATTTTGAAAATATCAAATATTGTGTTAAAATTTAGGGTACATTTGGATTCCGAAACTATAATTGTATCAAATTGTTTCTTTTCTCAAAAAAAAAGGATTAGGGGGGCAAAATTACCACTAAACTTCACTGAAGGGAAAAATAGATCACAGATGAAATAATACCAAAAAGAAAAATACCAACCCCAGTGTTCAGGTTGTAGTACATTTAGGCAGTGCAAATCCGTCTTTCCTTGGGTGTACCTTGGTGTTCAGGTTGAAGCACATTTAAGCAATTTGAGTCCATCCCCCCTGGGGTTTACCTTGGTGTTCAGGTTGAAGCACATTTAAGCAATTTGAGTCCATCCCCCCTGGGGTTTACCTTGGTGTTCAGGTTGTAGCACATTCACGCGAGGCTAGTCCCCACCTTGGGCCTACCTTGGTGTTGAGATCCTAATCTGAAACCTGCCGCCTACTCACCCGAACAGCATGATAGGCAATCGTGGAGGGGACTCCCCCTCTAATGACCATTGATTATCAAACTGTACCATTAGGTTATACACTCTGAACTAGCCAGTTTTCAGTGACATGGGCAGAGACATTGGAATGGGCAAAATAAAACAAATCCACGCCACCCCTGATAGTGGACACAATTCATACAATGAAAACAATGATAAAGTCTTTTTGCCAACTTTGCAACCAAACATGTTTAGTGACACATTTGTACAACTTAGCCCCATTCTTATGGCGCAACTTCATTGCTTTGTTTTGCACATGCTACAAAGAAAAGCCTAGAGTTCATCATTTGGACGTTAGAGAATCAAAGAATCTAATCTATGATCATGGGCAATTTTTGTCCAAGCTCAAATTTAGGAATGGGCCATTGAGTCTACCCAAAAAAAACTGAAATTTGAAATGAAGATTGATGAAGTGCACCCAATGAATGGGTGGTGAATTAATTTATTTCCATGACTTTCTTCATACCCAAAAAAATTCAACTTGTGCATGTGCTTCCCAGTTAGGACAATCTTCATTCATATTTTGTTGGTGATTTGGAGCAAATTAAGATGCAGAAGAATATCAAGTGATGGGTTTAAGTACAGCAGTATACCATATATTGTACATGTACAATGTAGTTCCTGCCTAACTTGTCATGAAAATGTTGGGTGAGTCATGTGTTAATAATTTATAACAAAGCCCCAATCTTCTCTTACCAGCTTCACCGATTGCACAATTTGCGTGATTGCTGATTAGTGGCACAACATTCTACTCACAAAGAGCTTATTTGACTTTTGGGTACTTCTTTTCGGAAGCCCATATAGTAGATTAATGGAATTACATGCCCTTCATTTTCCCCACCCCTCAGAAAAGACCTTTGATAACATGGCTTTTCTTTTGGGTTGGACGGGTTTACTTGAGGGTTTCGTGGTTTGTTGGTTGCCTTGGGATGGAGGACCCATAATGTAATTTTATAGTGGTTTTAAACCTCTTTGGCCACATGGTATTGTCTTCTATGTGGCCTACAAGTTCTGGGATACATGCAGTGCTTTGGGTGTTCTTGTTCTTCTTTGTGATGAGATGGATTCCAATGCATTAAACAATTTTCTCGCTTCCTTTCTACCGAGGGTTTTTTTTTCTTTTTTTTTAAAAAAAAAATTTGTCAAGTACGTGGATTGGCGATTGTCCACAAGAGATCATACAGAAAAGCAGACTTTCTTTAGAATCTTGCATAGTTTTGGCGACAATAGGAACTTATTGTCTAAATATGACAACGTGTGACTTTTTCCCTCAAAATATGGCGACTTTTGCAATTTATTTTGCCCACCCCTCCCCCCCCCCAAAAAAAAACCCCTAGTACCTTTCCCACTGGGTTTTTTTTATGTTGCCATGTTGCGAAAATTCACCCCCCAAAAAAACACTGTTCAACCTATTAATTTTCACAAAACTGACTCACCCAAAAGAAAACAACATGAAAACCTATCTATGTCCATCGGTAAGGTAGATAAAATGTAAAGGATAGTGAACACAAAACAACCAAACCAAGGGAATAAATTCAGTTAGCCTAAGATGGAATCTGACCCCACCGCAATATGGATACACATCTAGTTTAAATGTTTTCAACAGATACTCCAATAGAGGGTCAGATTCTGCAGAAACTAATTTAAAATGGAAATTATGCTCTGAAAACTGCTATTCTAGTTTGTTTAAAGTTGACATGTTAGCCTGAAATTTCCTACATGATATATGTGTATTTTTTACCAAAGGAATCAATCACACATGACCTTTGACAGCCATAGATGGTGATCTTATGTGATTCTGAATGTTGAGGTTGTGAAGAGAAGTGGCCCAGCTCTAGGCGGTATGTTTTGGGACACGCCGTGAAAATTTCGCACCTAATATATAGTCCTGGAAGGTTCTAGCAATCACATCATTTCATGGGCTTTGATGTAGAGCAAGTGAGTAAAATCAAAGTGTGAAATAGAAAGAAATTACTTACTTCTTGATAATGCCTTGAATAAGATTTTGAGAACTTTTGAGAGGAGAACTGATTCCATGTTTGAAGGGGCGGAAATGTTGTGCATAGACTCCAATGCAACATAAACAAACGAGGAACTGTATCCATAATTCGGAAAGGTAGAAGGTACTGTCAAGTTGCCAGTGAAGAACCACACTATGAAGCTTTTCAAATTGTATAGTGAGGAACTCGTAATTGAATTCAATATCAGGGAACCAGGATTTTGGGTATTGTGAGGAATATATAATTGAATTCCATATCAGGGAATGAGAACATTGGGTACCTGGTATAGATGAACATTAAATTTCATGTTTTAGAATGTATGGATATGAAATGATTTCATGGACAATCTACATGATTATGGATTATCAGTGTCTGCTTGTTAAAAAAAATTCAAATTATTTTGACCTTCTTTCAATTGATCATCGCCGGTACTGTGACACAATGTGAAGCCCAAGTTGAATTCAGTATCAAGGAATGAAAACTTTGGGTAATAGTCTCTTGGACTGGAGGGACCAACCAAGTGCCCTTAGGTGGGTGCCAATAAACAACCTTCCATTATTCATCCATGGTCACTGGGGTGTTGAATGGTCCCAGATGAGGTGAAGGTGAGCTAGTTGGATGTTTTGGTCTTGCCTTCTGGAAAGGCAAATGTAATGATGGTCATTCAGTTTATTGTAGGGCATATTTGTTCTTTCTTGGTATGTCTAGTGGAATGATAGCTCCAAAAATGCGGAAAATTACTTGTGCATTCACCATAAAGCAAAACCACAACATATAGGGACACCCTTGGTGAAAAAGACTCAATTGAAATTTATCAAAGGTAATTGGTTGCCACTATGGGAACACCCAACCCACGTTCAATAGAAGAATGCATTTATAAATCACCATTTGAGAGCATTGCAAGCCCTCCTTAGTCTTGTTAGAATTTTTGTTTTCCTAGATATGCCCCTTGGTATAACACCCATAGATATATTTGACCTAACACATATATTCTGTAGATTGCCAAGATGCATACTCTACTTTGTTGGAATTTTTTATTTCCCCCATCTTTTTTATTCTATGAAAAGACTAGGTGTCGTGCAAGTATATTTTGAAGATGCATCTTCTATTACTTGATTATACCATAATTTCCAAAAATGTACATCAATTAGTTCAAGGTCTACAAGTATTTCACAAAGAAAATATTTTAGTTGCATTTATATTTTCCTTTTGTAAAATGTCTAAAATACTTGCAAATTCCTTTTGTTGGGAGAAAAACACACGTGCACTTGCACAACAGTTCTAAACTCTTTGATATTAGTTGGACTTGAAGCCAAGTAAATTTGTTATGGGTGGGTGAAAAGATGAGTACATGCTTAAGAACATGACAAGTTTTTTCGAATTTGAGGTGATGACCGAGGGAGTGGAGTGCAAGCAGCCATTGCACATCATGTCTCATCAATGTAAACACAACACATTTGGCAACGGTGGGTTGGTGTCCCTTCGTTAGTTGTTGGGAAACAAGGACTTTGGAGTTGGTGTGCACAATCAAAACAAGGTGATGCCACGCCAAAGAGTTAGAAAAAGAATAAATGCTTCTCCCTAAGCAAGAGCTGAATTGGGGGGAAAAAAAAGGAAAAAAGGAATGGATTGCGAGATAATGAGATTAAAGTAAGCCCAAGAATTGTGAACAAACTAAGAATTTGAAAAAACAAGTATAATGAGCTCAACCACCATTGTCAACAAGTTACCAAGCACATTGAACCCCCCCCCCCCGCCCCCTCCCAAAAAAGAAAAAAAAACCCCAAAAATGCAAGTTGGCAACCCAATGAAGACCAATGACAAATGGATCAAGTTTTGGGGATTTTTTTTCCTTGTACAACCCCAGGCACTTGCACTTACAAACTTTCCGACAACATGATGCATTTGATGCTACTAAGTTGTAAGTGGAGTGTTAGAAGAAAGAAAACATCGATGGTGTGGACCAGCCTCCGGTACTAAAGCACACATGATGTAGGTGTACCTATAAGTACACCAGGATATAATGGAGGAGGTGGGGGGGGGAAGGGGCAGCTATAGTTTGAAGGCTTAGCCTTCGCAATAAGTGAGAAAATGATGTGAGAAAAAGTTAAGTAAGGTGTGCACAGTACGGACAAGTAGTAGTACTCGTTCGGACGGACGCTCCATGCAAAACCTTGACGAGCAGTCACCACTTTCTGGTAGGTAGTAGTTTGCACCTGTTTTCATGTTCTGGCTTCTTCAGGCACATTGCCCGCCCCTGGAAAACACTGTTGCTTCGCAGCGCACACCACCTCCCTGCAACGCTTGTCTGCCTGATGACTCAATGAGTGCAGTAAATTGCAGCGTGTTATACGTTTTTTCTTGAAGAATGCCGTATTTTTCTCGCACTGGTAGTGAACTAATTGATATTGATCTGACAAGCCATCATGTTCACTGTCAAACTTAAGTATGGTATTCAATTTCTCTGGTTCTGTTTCCTTACATAGGTATTAGCCGTGGGATCTGAGACAAGAAATTTCAATCGTAATGGGGGTGGTCGACAGCACGCAATGTTGAGTGTCCACCTCTTCCCCCCCTCCGCCCCCCCCGCCCCCAAAAAGACAGAAAAATAATAAAACGCTTGTGACATGGAAGTTGCAATTAGTGAAAATAGCCACATTGGCAATCATCCACAAGAGGAATTTGGCTACAATCATACTATTCAGAAGAGGGATTAGCCAAATTTGACTATCTCAGAGAGGAATTTAGAAAAGAATCCTGCCATGTCTGGGCAACCTGCTGGAACCTAATGTCTAAATATGATGATTTCAGAAATTATTTCCTTGAAATCCGATGACTTTAGCACACTTTTTTTACGAAATCCTTTGCGGGAGTCACACTCAACTTTTCCATTTGTTTTGGCCAAGTGGTGAAAATTAACCTCCAAAAAACCATTGGTTGACATACTCTAGTGTTAATTAACCAAATTGTGTAAGCTTGTCAAATGGTGGGGCAAATAAAGTGTTCTTGGTTGTTTGATTTCATAATTCTTTTGGCTTATCAAGGTGATAGGTATACAATTGTCACTGCTAGCTTCAATGTTATAGGCAGGACCAAATTAAGGGACATACGCACAAAGGTGGGGAGCAACCAGCCAAGGTGAAACTAGGGAACAGTTGGCCTTCAGTGCACTATTGTTCAGCTAACTTACTGCCACCAACAAAGTATCACCATTGGCATGGCATTGAGATGCTCTCAAATCTTGGAATGAGTGGGTGACGGTCGGACTCAGAAGGGTTGGTGGGTGAAGCAGGGAACGATGGAACCGAATGTGCAAAACCATCATCAAGCTATTAGCCTAGGAACTGACTGATGCATGCCAATAAATTTGCACAGCACATTAGTACTTAAGTTACTTACCCATGATACTCAGCACTTGATTATACAGAGAAAGAAAAAACAAACACCTCAGGAAAAAATAACTTGTGAGCATGAAGCCCAGGATGCAAAGAAAAAGGCCTGAGTAAACCACCACTCATCAGCACACCATGCAGGATGGATGATATGTGGATAGGAAGCATTTTTTCATTTAGTTTTGTCTCATCACTAACCATGGTGATTAGCTATGTACCATCCATCCACACGTATCTAGTATCTACCTGCCTAGTAGGCACCCAGTGATCTTTTGTATTTGCCTACCCACATAGTACCCACTTACATTCCCTAATTACCTACTTGCCTCCGATGCTTTGGGCTCTTTTATAGGCAGTTTACCGATCTTTGCCTGTTCATCCTTTTTAAGAGAAGCTTCAGTGATGAAACTCTGCTAAACTTCATTAAACAAAGCACCCAACTAAGGGAAAAGGAAGAACAAAAAGAGAGGACCCAAGTCCAAGCCAAAGAGATGCAAAAACCCAAAGGGGCCCAGGGGTCGCAGAGAGGCAAAAGGAACAAATTATATTTTAGAGCCTTCACCAGTTGCAAGAAACATATCCAATTTTGTGTCAATTCCAACCAAAATCATTTCGATTCAAGTCAAGGTCACAACAACCCAACCCTCAGGTTTAGTGCTCCAAACTAGAAAACATGCAAAAATTGGAAGTTACTTGGGTAGTGTGACATGAAAGTAAAAGGGTTTACAGGATAGGCTACCAGGTTGAAACCTTGATAAGTAACTGGGTTGCAGTTCATCCACAACTGAGTCAAAACAGCTTTCCAATGGATGGTGCACTGATGGGTGCTAAGTCACCTAATCCCAAAGGAAGCCAATCCTATTGGGTAGTGACTGGAAAAGCAAAGCAAAGCTGGTATTTGCATCATTATGAACTCAAGAAGGAGTGACCCAAATGGCAAATGGGTCAGAATGGATGGGTAACTAGCCTAGGTACATGTATATGGGATAGATAGAAATCACATGCCAGCTCTTCAGTTGTATTCTGGCTTCCATGAATCTAGGTGGGCCCTTATGGACTCAATGCACTCAATGGACAATTTTGTTTTCTTTTCTTTTGTTTTTTTGGGTAGATTAATTTGCATGCTCTCTGAGCACAACTGCAGCAACACAAACAGAAAGGTAAAAATAAATACATATGCAACCTAGATTGAATTATGTAGAATAATAAATAATACATGGGGTTCAGTCTGTCACAGGAGGGGGTGGTGCGGGGAGGCAGTATGCTAGATGTTACCCATTAGAGGAGAAATTTTTGGAATGTGAATCAGTTTGTGAACTAATCATTCAAACTTTTCAATCTTCCAAAAAAATATTTTTCTATACCAATCAGTAGAAAATGTTCAAGGCTCAATATTATAGTTGATTTTTGATTACGTAAATGAATAATTCAACTACATATTTATATAGAATACAAAACACATTTTTATTACATTAAGTTATGTGGGTCAGTCAAATTCTTTTGGTGCAAAATTTTGCTCAAATCCAAAGTCTAACAGTGCAATTTGAATCATATAAATGAAATAAAAAAGTTTTGGGAAAATTAGGCAAAAAGGTAGTGCACAATTTCCAAATCATAGCATTTTCCAATCAAGATCCATTGTGCTTCTTTCAATGGGAGGATCTCAATAGGAGAGAACACACCCCCCTTTGTCATTAACAAATCAGCCCCTCTCACCATAGGACCAATCATCATTCACAAACACATCTTGTTTTTTTTTGTCTCACAACCTTTTTCCTCTTTTCAAGTTTAATTAGGGTTAAACTAGCTTTTCACTTTAGGTCTAGGGTCCATTGCAAACAACTTCCCTTCATTCAATGCAAGGTTGCCACATTTAATTATAAAATTTTCTTAATGGGTCCCACCAACAACCAACCTCTAATTCCTACAAACCTCTCAAGATTTTCATCTTTATGTTGAGGTTTCCTTCAATGTTTAAAGGGTGCTTTAATTTATTGGACCTTGAGCACCACAAACGATTGAAGGTTCTAACTATTTAGGTGGAGCTACGTGTTGTAAATTGATGTAGATTGAAGTCAACATTGAAGTGGCTTCTTGTACAAGGCAAGGATGAAATTGCTTAAGCTTGTTTGCATTCTCTTTTGTATACAGTATCAATAGCAATCTATAGAGAAAGTTGTTTTGGCAAGTTATGAGGACATTAAAAGGATATAATCAACAGCTCCACGATTAGTTGCTCTAGAATTTCAAAAGTTATGATTGCACTCATTTTTCTGTTTATTTTATTTAGCTAAAATTGACACCACTTGCATTCAATGCCTTTTTTGGGTGGAATGTTTCCTTACAATTTCATGGATTTTTTCTCCTACATGCATCACTAGAGATTATGAATGTTGTTGTGAATTGCGTTACATACAAAGCTTTGGTGCAAGATGTGAATGTCTAAACCACATTATATTTTCCATGGGATGAATAACTCTTTACATTGTTAACCTAGTGGGAACCTCTATTATTTATTCTCTACAAGTGTGTGATATTTTCATTATCCATGTTTATGCAATTGCAAAGAAGCTTGTTAAAAGGTATTGTCAAATGTGAAAATCTTAATGACTCATGTGACTTGTGTGTATCAATCACAAGACTCAAGAAATTTCATGAAAACAAGTTTAAAGAAATGCTTGGGTGTTTTTCACATTGGTAGTTCGAACTATTGGTATTTTACCCAACTTAGTATTACTACTCTTGAAACCTTTTGCTTACAATATTTTGTAGAAATGAGCTTTTTCACTTGTAAACTATGATGATGAAAGTATGGTGAAACAATTGTTGTTGTCAAATTTTGCACTTATTTATGGTGTTTTTTATTGTAAGTTAGTACCTCCTTCGTCACTAGTGATTTGGATGGTGAAGCAAAAGAGGAAGGCATTTGGGAATGTATTCAATTGTTAGAAAACAAAATAATTGTGGTTCTATATGTTTGAAGTTTAAAGTTCAAACTTTTTTTTTAATCCAAAAAGGGCCAAGAAAATTTGATAGTTGTAATTGTAGATTGTTTATATAAGTTTCTTTTAAAAATAAATTCCATGGATGATTTAAGTGAACTTTGAATGTATTATTACACTCTTGTTGCTTTGCTTTGAAAATTGTTGGTTGATGAGACTATGGCTTTGGACATGCATGCATTTAAGAGTTGTAGTTAATTAGGAGAATTACATAAAGGCTACAAGGCAATAATCATCTTTGTGCTTTCATCCTTGCCAATCCATGTCTATTAATCTCTTAGCCCATGCATGTATGAGTTGTACTTTATGTTCAATGCTCTAACAACATGGAAAGAGGGTTGTACAACATGTCACAACTTGAAAGCAAGTTATGTGATTCAAGCCCTAATTCTATTACTTTCACTACATTGTGGTTTTTATCAAATTTTGACATGTACTCCTATGATTCAAGCCTTAGCTCTATTACTTGCTACTACATTGTGTTTTTATCAAATGTTTACATGTATTCTAATTTAAATGGTGAAGGGAAAGATCAAAGTGAAATAACATTGAACACCCTATACATAGTGCACACATAAAATTAAAAATGCACCAAATTTGTTCCTTTGTAGCTTGCAAAATCCTCAATGCACTCATCTAGATATCTTTATAGTTAACCCATCATGCACACCTTACTATCATAGAAAAATTTGAAACTATCAACAAATCACATTTCTAATCTTTTGCTTTGAACTTGATTTGTTGCACTAATAGCCAGAATTCATAAAATAATTTGATGAACTTGGCCTTCCCACTTTGTTTTCAAAATTTATTTATGTTCTAGGTATGATGGTCAATTCATTTGCTCATTTGATCACAATCTAATCTACTAACAAATACAACTAATTAGGAATTATGAATGGGTATTTATATGTTATGATGAACACAAATGGAATTAAAACTAGGTGTACATAAAATACTAAAAATATCACAACTTAGAATTCATTTATATCAAAATATGTTATTAATTACACTTTGTTGACTTTAGCCTTAAAAACAAATTAAGTTAAAACAATCATGAATGTTGACAAATTATTTTGTACTTTTTTTTTTGAGTAAATTTACATTAATCGCATTATAAAACTTGATTTAAACACCTCATTTAGCAATAGTATAACATTTTTTACTACTTAAAAAAAATTATTTCAATTTGTGAATGAATAAAAACAAAACCTAAAACATTCATATTTTCAATGGAAAAACATTTTACAACTTACAAACATCATAATCATCTCCGTTATTATAACATAATGCATTGCCAACGGTTTATATTTAATCTAATATCTAATATATTAATTCAGCAAGTTTGTCTATCAGTCTGTCTGTGACGGTGGGCCAACACGGGCGGGCTGGGCACAGGAGAGGTTCAGGTTCATCCACAACAAGTTCAGGTATCCAGTGGATGGATGGTGCGCCGGTGGGTGCTAAATCACTCTGGCCCAGTGTGATCCGATGGAAACCGGTGTTTAGGCATCCAGTGGATGGATGGTGCGCTAGTGGGTGCTGAATCATTCTAACCTAGTGTGATCCGATGGAAACCGGTGTTTAGCAGCAATTGGAAAAATATAAAGAACCGCCGGGGCGGGGGGTG
>Ga0209611_10000797_pt1 | contig 49987 bp, 46 predicted proteins | sample S1TSphgellanicum_3_FD_187693 | JGI IMG/M metagenome (GOLD analysis project Ga0209611, IMG submission 187693) | Host-associated microbial communities from peat moss isolated from Minnesota, USA - S1T2_Fc - Sphagnum magellanicum MG (SPAdes) (version 2) | ecosystem: Host-associated > Plants > Peat... | reverse complement strand
CGTTGCGGTCGTCCCGAAGATGACGCGTCCGCCCTGTGATTCGGCGAGCGCGACGAGTTCGCCGATGAGACGGGATTTGCCGACGCCCGCTTCGCCGGTTACGATCGAGGTCGTCGCGGAACCGCGTGCGGCGTTCTCCCATGCACGCCGCAGCGTTTGAAGCGCTGCCGCTCGGCCGGTGAACGCAAATCGTGGTACCCGTACTTCCGCACGCCCGGTGAGCACCGCTGACTCGAGCGTGCTGTGTTCGTCGCGGCGGATCGCTTCGTGGAGCGCAATCGTTTCGGGCATCGGATCGGCGGCGAGCTCGTCGTGAAGCCGGCGCGCGAAGATCTCGAAGTCGGCAAGAGCGCCGGACCGGTCGCCGGCCGCGAATCGCAACGACATCAAGCGGCGAATCCCGTCCTCACGTAGCGGATCGAGACGCAGAAGAGATTGCGCGAAAGCGATCGCGGCAGGGTAATCGAGCGCGCCGCGATAGCGATCGACGAGCGCCGCGAGATTCGCCGCTTGAATCGAGCGAAGGCGCTCGCGCTCGCGAAGGATCCAATCGTCGTAAAAATCTTCGAGGTAATCGCCGCGATAGAGGGGCACGGCGAGATCGAGCTCCCCTGCCGAGCAATGCCGTTCGTAGGCGATCGTATCGAGTGAGAGCGGCGCTTGCGGGTTCCAGCGCAGGGTCACTTTATCCGCGAGAACCCACGGGCACGCGGGCTCTGCCTCAGGCAGCGCGGAGAGCGCACGATGCAAATATCGTCGAAGCGATGCTCGCGCACTCTGATCGTCTTCGTCGGGCCAAAATTGCTCGGCGACTGCGGCGCGCGAAAGCGTGCGGTCGCGATGCAGCAATAGATACGCAAGTAAAGCGATCGCTCTACGCGGACCGCCGAACGGACGCAACGTCCCGTCGACGAAAAGTGCGGGCTTTCCGAGAAGGCAAATCTGGGCAAGCGCCATTCCGTCGACTAGACGACGCTCGCCTCGCGAGCTCCTACTGTTTGGCGGTGCCCGTCACGCGTTCGATCGTTACGGTCACGAGCGAACCCTTCGGGATCGTGATGTTCTCGCGGCTGTTCTTCGAGTAGAGGAAGCCGCCGCCACCGCCGATCACCGCTCCGAGACCGCCGCCGAGCAACCCGCCGACGAGCGCCCCGCCGGCTCCGGACGCGGCTTCTTTCACCGTGTTGTTTTTCGTATCGACTTTCACGTTCGTCGCGTGAGCGATGACCTTGTAGATGTTGCCCGAGCGGGTGTTGACCTTATCGAAATCGAGTTCGATCTTTCCTGGCGTGCCTTGCCCGGCGCGTTGCACTCTTGCGATGTGTCCGTACATCTTCGCCCCGTTGATGTCGTAGTTGCTGGAATGCACGTTCGAGAGCGTAAAGGTTTGGCCGACCTGCGCGTCCTTCGATGAGAAGCTCGCATCGATATTCCCGATCAGCTGCGTGCCCGGGCTGATGCCGGCGAATGCAGGCAACGGAAGCATGGCAAGAACGGCAACGGCTAGGACGTCGCGAATTTTCGAGTGTCTCATGTGGCTCCAAAAAAGAGACGGCGGTGCGCTTGGCAGCCGCCGTCTTTCCGATGCTCTTTGGGGCCTCCTCCAGCGCTTGGCTACGGGCTGGTGGTTGCGAATGGAAGCAACTTCCCGTGATATTTCCCGCCCGCGACCCACGTCGTGCCGTCGCCGAACGTCGCTTGCGTTACCGAACAAACGAGGCGTTTGATCGGCGATCCGCCGTCTCCGCCCGTTTGAAGATACGAGCCTTTTTCGCCGCTGTCGAGTTCGAGATTCGCATACGACGCTGTGAAATCGTTGATCTTCGCGTCGCTGGGATCGTACCACCGATAACGAGCGCTAAATCCGACGAGCTTGTGAGCCGAGCGGTTGCGCACCATAATCGAAACCTGCACCGCGTCGTTCGGGATGCCGTTGAAGGTACAGCCCGTGATTTGTAGCGGTCCGTAGGTGGTCACGACCTGCATGATCGGCGGATTCCCGCGAAGATCGTACGCGAGGGCGGCGCCACCGCAGAAAATCACGCTCGCCGATAGTGCGACCGCGGTTAACCAGGTCTTCAATTCGACATCCTATCTGCCGGAACGCGGCAAGAAGCAGGCTCTCTCCCTCGATCATACGTCCCGCTCCGTTTTGCGTCATGGGTAGAACTACGCTCTAACCCGCTGCTTGACGGTCTCCGAGTTCTCCACGCAAGATAATGCCCGCCACTTCGACGCGCGATCGAACGTCGAAGTGGCTCAAGAGCGCTGAGACGTGTTTCTCTACCGTACGCGGGCTCAGGTGGAGGGTCGCGGCGATCTCCGCGTTCGTCTGGCCTGCCGCGATTCCGATTGCGACCGAACGGGAGCGTTCGCTCAGCGAGTGACTCTGGCTGCGCGGCGAACCGAGTCGTAAGCCGTGCCGGCGCGCTGCCGCGCGTGCGCGATCCGCGAGCGGTTGCGTGCCGATCGCGTCGAAGGCGGTCGCCGCGTGGCGAAGGCACGCCGCGTCGCCGACACATTCGCCGACGACGAGCCGCACGAACGCGGCATCGTACGCGCTTCGATTCGTCTCGATCGCGGGAAGCGTCGCGGCGAGCGCGCCCGGCTCGCCGGCGAGTAGGCCCAGAAACCCCGCGATCAACGCGGCCACGCTCAGGGATTTCGGCCCGTGTGACTCGGCAGTCGTCGCCGAAGCGGAGAGCCGCTCGAGCGTCGCCACATCTCGCTCGACGAGCGCGATTCGTGCGCGGCCGATGTAGGCGTATGCGAGCGAGGTCTCCGCGACCGTCGCGCGTTCGATAACGCGATCGTACGCGCGCGCGGCCACGTCGTTCTGTGAGGCCATCTCGAGGATGATTCCGCGAATGACTTCGACCGAATGGAAAATCACGGGCGAAAGACCGGTATCCTCGACGGTCGCGAGCGTGAGCCGTGCGGCTTCGAGCGAGCCCGTCAATCCTTGCGCGAGCGCGAGGATCGCTCCGATCGTCGCGCGCGCGTCGCGACGCAGGTACTGTGTTTCTTCCGTCGCCTCCAGAAGAATGCCCAGCGCTTCCCATGCGCGACCGCTCAGCAGCAATTGTTCGCAGAGTTGCGATCGCAGCGCGACGGTCACGCTCCGCGGTTTCGGTTCCCGCGTCGCGAGGCCGCGCCGACACCAGCGCTCCGCAGCGTCGAGGTCGTCCGCACGATGCGCGATGAACGCGCACATGAAATACGCGCGCGCCGCATCCGTCGTCGCATCGATCGCCTCGGCATGGCGTGCGGCCTCCGCGAGAACCGATGTCGCGCGAGCATCTTCCGCGGGATCGATTTGCACGCTTAGATAGGCTTCCCATATATCTTGGCGGAGTCGCTCGACATCTGAGGCGGGTCCGCGCTTCGCGATCCGAACCATATCGAGCGCCGCCAGAACATCGCCGTCGCAGTAGAGTACGAGGGCTCGCGCATGCGCGAGCACGGCATACGCAGTCGGGTACTCGAGAAGCGCGCGGTCGAGCAGCTCGGGCAAGAGCGGTAGGCCGGCGCTTCGGAATTCCGGCGCGGCTGCGATCGCAAAGCGACCGTATGATTTTGCGAACGCGAGCGGCTCCATCTCGCTTCTGCCGACGAGAAAGCGGTCGAAGTCGTCGCGCGCTTCGTCGAAGCGTCCGAGCTCCACATGGAGGCGCGCGCGAAACGCATGGATCTCGTATCGGCGAACGTCGCCCGAGCCGACGAGCGAAAGCGCACGCGATGCGAATGCCTCGGCTTCGGGCTCTCCGAACTCGGCGGCGCGCCAGCCCTCACGAATCAGCTCGTCCGCGGCCTCCGTCCATCGGGCGGCGCCTTCGAGACACCGAATGCGTTCCGCAGCTTCGGTTGCGAATGCGAGCCATGCCTCGTACGCACGCGCGCGCGCCGACTCCGTCGCGGCCGTCGCGACGGCTGCGGCGATGAGATCGTGCCGGAAACGTAACTCGCCCGTCGGTGCCGTGACGACGAGCCCGCGGAGGGCGAGCTCGTCGCATGCCGCGGTCACGGCCTCTCGGGTCGACTCAGCGACGATCGCCAACCGCTCGCGAGTCGCCCCTCGTCCGGTTGCGATCAGGAGCCCGATGCGGTTCGCTTCGCTCGAAAGTCCGGCGATTCGATCTGCAACGGCGGCTCGCAACGTCGCGATGTGCCACGGACTGTCGCCTTGCGCGAGCAGCGTTGCGAAGAACGGGTTGCCGCCACTGCGGGCAAAAATCTCGCCCACGCGCGTTTCGTCGTGCGCCGGCGCGACCGATCGCACGAGTTCGGAACATTCACGGAGCGAAAGCGGCGGAACGTCGAGCGTCTCGAGCACGTTCGCTCGCGTCAAACGCGCGAATGCGCTCGCGACCTGAGCTTCCATGTGCGACGTAAGGTGCCATCGGATCGGTAGATCTTGAAGTCGATCGACGAGATATGCGAGCGCTTCGAGTCCGGCTGGCGGCATCCGAAAAACATCGTCGAGGGCGATACAGATCGGGCCGTGCGTCGAAGCCGCGGCGATCGCATCGCGGACGTAACGCACGAGGTTGCGATCGTCCGTGTCGCGCACGCGTTCGACCACATCGGGCCCTAGGCGCAGCTCCCGATCGAGCGCGAAGACGATCTCGCGTAGCGGCTCGAAGCTGAGGCCGACGTTAAGATCGTAGACGGACGTCGCGACGCGGATGCCACCGTACGCGGCGACGCAGGCCTCACCGACCGCTTCGAGCAGTCGCGACTTCCCGATGCCTTGCTCGCCGACGAACACGTGCGCGCGGCACGGGGACGCAACGACCCGACGAACGAGCTCCGTCCGGCCGACGAACGGTTCGCGGAGGGTAGTTCCACCCATGACGGCGAGCCCTTCACGAGCGTACGATAGATCCTGTCGATCGTCCGGAGAGATGATGGGCCACCTTTGCAGACTGCTCCGCTTGAGGGCACGTCTTTTCTGCTACGCCTGCTCGTTTTACTGTTAAGGATAAGGAGCCGCTCTTGTCGTTGCCCGCTCGCGTCCGAATCTCGCTCGTCATCGTCGCCATCGCGACCGGCGGATGCGGCGGAGGTGACGGTGGCGCCCGCGCCGCCGCCGTGCAGAAAGCACTCGATGCGAGCCCGCCGGTTCTCGGCGTGCCGCGGGGAAAGTCATGCGAGCTGGATTCCCCGGCGGTGGACGCGTGGATGGACCCGACGCGCTTCAAGTCGATCAAGGAAGTGAAGATCGCTCCCGCCGGTCACGGGGAAGGCATTCTCTCCGACGCTCCGTGTTACACGTTTACGTGGGATTCGTCCGTCGTGTTCGACCCGAAGGCGGAGGTCTTTAACGGCACGGCCGTGCCCCTCGGTCGATTGGTCGTCGACAAGGTCGGCGACGACGAAACGATCGGCGGCGTGCAGGCAGCTCCATTTCGCGCCCACTTCGAGGCGAGCGATATCGGCAAGGAACTCATCGCCGCCGGACTTGTCAACCAACCACAGGACGTCCCGAACGGTCACGCGACGATCACGAAAGACGCCGACGGCAATTACGTCGCGCAGACGCAACTGCAGTAGCAACGCCGATGAAAGAAAAGCGAACTCATGCTCGCCGGAACGATCGTCGTTGCGATCTTGCCGATAACCGCGGCAGCCGGGTCGAACGAGCCGCAACCGAGATGCGAGCGCGGATCGGTGGTCTTGGGCTAGCCGTAGCTCTCGTAATCGCCGTGACTGGCTGCGGAGGCGGCGGAACTTCCAGCGGCGATGACGGTCGGATGGCGGCGATTCAAGCGGCGCTCGACGCGAGGCCAATCACCATCACCGTGCCAAGCGGAACCACATGTTACGATGATACGTTTTGGGGCGGGATCGCGCCTCACCACTTCGTCGGTCTCTCGTATGTGACGGTGAAACCAGCCGGAACTCAACACGGCTTTATGGGCACGCAGCTCTGTACGACGGTCACGTGGGCCAAGTCTACGCACTTCGTGCCTCAGATCGGAAACGACGAACGCGGGCAGCTTCCGGTCGGCCATTTCGTTGTCGACAAGGTTGGTGAAGAACAGGAAATCAGCGGCGTGAAAGTGACGCCGTTTAAGTCGCACTTCGAGTGGTTCCCCGTCGGCAAAGACATGCTAGCGCGCAACCTCGCGAAACCGGTGAGCCAAGACGCCGATCAAGAAGCCCAGCTTTTTAAAGACGCTGACGGACACTGGGTGGCGCAAATCGTGATCGTGTGAGCCCAGGTACAGCCGGAAGAACCGTTTGCAAACTGACTCCTCTCTTTCGAAAGGGTGCGCGACGTCATGTCCAACCAGAAGATCCAGCCTATCCGCTGGCCTTTCCTCACGCTGCTATCTTTTTTAGGACTCTGCGGTACCGTCGTCGGGCAGCCAGCGGCTGCGCCGCCAGACGTGCAGCCGATTAGCATGAAAGAGCTTTCGCAAGCCGCGAGCAATCCGTTAGCGTGGCAGGCGATCGCGGGCAAGACCGTCGGAGTGTACGGCGGCGAGTTCTTCGAGATTAGCCAAATCACCATGAACGGACCCCGCGGATATCTCATCTCAATCCGTTCCAACAAATATGCCGTGGACATTACGAGTTGCAGCATCGCGGACGATTCGATGACCTTCGCGGCCACCACGCTCAAGCCCGGCGATCCCGTGATTTTAATCGGCAAGCTGGCCGGCTCGCCGCATGATATGCGCGCCGGCTTCGACGGTACGTGCCATGTATTTCCTGGCAAGGTTCCTGGCGGCAACGGAGCTGCGGCGTCGTCGTCGTCCGCGCCCGTTGTGACGGAGACGATCTACCAATTTCAGGCGGAGGCGTCAGCGAATAGTGTTCGCTTTCAGCAGAAATACATCGGGAAGACGGTGCGGCTGACAGGCCTGCGTGTCGGTCGAATGGCTCCAGACTCGATCGTGCTATACGTCATGACGCATCCGCATAATATCCCGCTCGACGCGATGAACTGCCTGGTGACCCCCGCGGTAAAGGCAAAAATCGCCAACCTAAATAAGGACCAGGTTCTTACCGTGACGGGCGTTTACAAAGACTTGGACGATATGCGCACGGGCAATTTGGCGCCGATTCTCGAGAATTGCACGTTCTAGGTTTCCTCGCAGTTTTTACCTGCCCGGTACGAAGCCTCGGCGTTTACATTGCATTCACTTTGAGGATCGATCGGCACGTAAAGATTGCTCGAAACCAAGGTGTGAAAGCGGCGTTGAAACGGTTGTGCCAGACTGGTCGAGTTAAGAAGCCGCACGTGTCTCTGCCTCCGCGTCGTTCGGCGCAATAATGCACGAACGCAGTTGCGGTAGTCAAATGTGAGACATGCCTTACCTATTGAGCGGTAACGGTGACTCCGATGACTCCTAGAAGCGACGATAACGTCGATGCGTCACTGGAGGTCGGATGAGAGCCCACCGCTTAGCGTTAACTATTGGCATGATGCTGGTCGCGTCGCCAGCCGGCGCCGTCGTGAGAGATAAAATGCCTGCGAGCCCACCAGTTAGATTCAGCGACGGTGCGATCGCAACCGCGTACGATCACTGCGGCGACGCCGACTTGTGCGCGACGATCGCTTATCCGAACGGCGATCAGCTCGCGATCTACTCGGAGGGCGCCGCGTACTGCCAGCCATACCTGTTGCATTTCGTTCGTTCGCACGGAGGAACGACTGAATACGAATTCAGCCGGACGCTAAACCACGACCCCGTTACGAGCACTGCTTTCGGGACCCATTGTGGCAACAATCAGGCTACGCAAATGACGCTGGATCGTGGCTACGTTCACCTGACGGTCGACGAGTATACGGATGGCTCGCTGCGCTTCATTTTCTCATCGAAAGATGAGCACTCGGACTAAACGGCGATGCCAAATCAGCCTCCAATCTAGTTTCTCCTAAATCAATAGAGAAAACCGCACGAATCACGTGCGGTTTTTCTAAAATTAGCCCCAGCGGGATTCGAACCCGCGTTACCGCCGTGAGAGGGCGGCGTCCTAGGCCTCTAGACGATAGGGCCGTCTATTGCTCCCGGTCATGGATTCGAACCACGATCACCTGAGTCAGAGTCAGGGGTGCTACCGTTGCACCAACCGGGATTGCACGAGCTTGTGAACCGTCGGCGTCGTTTTGGGTCGCGAGGGAAAGACCCCTCCATACCATGAGTGACGCCGGTCGCCACGATTTTCTAGTATACCAGGGAAGATCAAGCGCCGGTCACTTCGGACTTTTGTCCACATGCCAAGGCAGGCGATGGGGAGGTCCGAGGGCGCATCTAATGGGAACCGGGGCGGCATTTTTCGTTCGACAAGGGAGTCTTCTTGCAGGCAGTCATCCTCGTAGGCGGGGAGGGGACGCGGTTGCGGCCCCTCACGTACGGCACTCCGAAACCGATGGTTCCGCTCTTCGGCGTTCCGTTTCTGGAGCGCATGCTCGTGCGTTTGCGCGATGCGGGCGTCGACCACGCGATCCTCGCCGCCGGCTACATGCCGCGCGCGATCGAAGATGCGTTCGGCGACGGGTCGCGACTCGGAATGCGCCTGACGTACGTCGTGGAATCGTCGCCGCTCGGTACCGCCGGCGCCATTAAGAACGTCGCGGATTATATTGAAGATACGTTCTTCGTCCTCAACGGCGACGTGCTGACGAGCCTCGATTTGCGCGCGATGGTCGCGTTCCACCGCGAGCGCGGCGGCGTCGGCGTGCTGCACGCGATCCGCGTCGACGACCCGTCGGCGTTCGGCTGCATCGTGCGCGACGATGAGAAGCGCATCGGCTCGTTCGTGGAAAAGCCGCGCCGCGACGAGGCGCCAACGAACGAAGTCAACGCCGGCACATATCTGCTCGAGCCTAGCGTTCTCGACGCGATTCCGGCGGGTCGCAACGTCTCGATCGAACGCGAGACGTTTCCGACGCTCCTCGCCGCCGGCGAGCGCCTCTACTCGTACGTGACGAACGATTATTGGCTCGACGTCGGGCGACCGATGCAGTACCGGCAAGCTCACGACGACGTTCTCGATGGGAAGCTCGCGCTCGATTTCGCGCTCGACCCCGCCGGTGGGACGGTCTGGGCGATCGGGGCGCCCGGCGTACCCGCGAACATTCGTCCGCCCGTGTACCTCGGTGCCGGAACGACGATCGATGCCGGCGCCGTCGTCGGACCCTACGCGGTGCTCGGAGCCGACTGCGCGATCGACGCGGCGGCTCACGTTCGGTACGCCGTGCTGTGGGATGGCGTCCGCGTCGCGCACGGCGCCCGGGTTTCCGAGGCGATCGTGGCCAGCAACGTGCAGGTGGGGCGTGAGGCCGTCGTCGAGCACGGGGCGGTGGTCGGCCACGACGCCACGATCGAACCCGGCACCGTTCTGGAGCCGGACGCCCGCATCGCGGCCCCCGGCCGCGTCCCGACGGAGGCCGTCACATAGAGTAAGCAAGCGAGGGGTACTTGACCGCTCAGGTTTACCGCCGGGGCGGTTCGGGTATCTTACGAGCTCCAGGTGTAATTGAAGGGTTTGTGGTTTCGTGCAGGTCCGTAGGCCAGTCTCCGTCCGCTCGACGCCGCCACGCACGTTGTTCATGGGGTCCTTCCCGCCGCGTGAATGCGGGATCGCCACCTTCACGAAGGACGTCGTCGAGAGCTTCGACGCGGCGTTTCACACCACGAGCGACGTCGTTGCGATCGACGAGCCCGGCAGCGAGGAGCGCGTCTATCCGGCGCGCGTGATCGCGCGGCTCTCGCAGAACGAGCGTTCCTCATATAAGAGCGTGGCGCGGGCGATCGACGCGCACCCGTCCGACGTGCTCGACGTGCAGCACGAGTACGGTCTCTTCGGCGGAACCGACGGCGCGTGGTTCCTCGACCTCCTCGAGGAGCTTCATAAGCCGGCCGTCGTCTCGCTGCACACGGTTCTGCCCGACCCGAGCGCCGCGCATCGGCAGCTCGCGCGCGGCATCTGCGAGCGGTCGGCGGCGATCGTCGTGCTCTCGGAAACCGGGAAGCGCATTCTCATCGACACGTACGGCATCGATCCGGCGAAATTGCGCGTGATCCATCACGGCGTGCCGGACGTTCCGTTTCGCCCGACCTTCGATGCGAAGGCGCGACTCGGCTACGCCGATCGTACGATCGTCTCCACGTTCGGGCTCATCAGTCGCGGTAAGGGACTCGAGTACGGGGTCGAAGCGATGCGCGAAGTCGTCGCGTCCCATCCGGAAACGTTGTATCTCATCCTCGGCCAGACGCATCCGAGCGTGCGACGCCACGAGGGTGAGTCGTATCGCGAAGAGCTCACGGCGAGCATCGCGCGCTTCGGCCTCAGCGACAACGTAAAGCTCGTCGACAAATTCCTGGAGTTCGACGAACTCATCGAATATCTCTCGGCGACGGACATCTATCTCACGCCGTATCTCAATCCCGTGCAGATCGTCAGCGGGACGCTCGCGTACGCGACCGGCCTCGGGAAGGCGATCGTCTCGACGCCGTATCTTTACGCTGAAGAATTGCTCGCACACGAACGCGGATTTCTCGCGCCGTTCCGGGATCCGGACGCGATCGCCCGGGCGATTACGGCGCTACTCGACGATCCGTGGCTTCGCCGCGCGACCGAACGCCGCGCGTACCGGTTCGGCCGGCAGATGACGTGGCCGCATGTGGCGCGGGCCTACGCGCGCGTGTTCGATGACGTGTTGCCGCGGCCGCGTATCACGGGCGAGACGCGCTTGGTGCGCCCTGCCTAGCGTGCGCGACGCCTGGCGCGAACCGTCGCTCGAGCACATCGCCGCGCTTAGCGACGACGTTGGGATCGCGCAACACGCGACGCTCGACATCCCGAATCGTCACGAGGGGTATTGCACGGACGACGTGGCACGCGCGTTCATCGTCACGAACGTCGCGTGCGGGTTCGATCGCCGTCGCGATGAGGCGATGCGGCTCGGGCGCATCTACCTCTCGTTTCTGTTGCACGCGCAGCGGCCCGACGGCCGGTTCCGCAACTTCATGAGCTACGAGCGCACGTGGCTCGACGAGGTCGGTTCCCCCGATAGTAACGGGCGCGCGATGTGGGCGCTCGGCCACGGTATGCGCTACGCCCCGCGCGAGGCGTGGCGTAAAATCTGCCGCGAGATGCTCGAGCGCGCGGTGCCGCGCGTACTCGATACGCCGTTCGTCCGGGCGCGTAGCTACGCCGCGCTCGGACTCGCGCACGCCTTCGAGGCGCTGGGCCGCGATTCGCGCGCGATCGAAGCGGCTTTGCGCGAGATCGGCGAGGACCTCGCCGCGCGGCATGCTGCGTGCGCCGGCCCCGATTGGGACTGGTTCGAAGACGAGATGACCTACGACAACGCGCGGATCCCCGAAGCGTTGCTGCGGATCGGAGCGGTCCTCGGAGACGAACGGCTCGCCGAGCTCGGGTTACGGACGTTCGGTTTCTACGAGTCGGTCGTCGTCGAGAACGAGACGTTCGTGCCGATCGGCAGCGACGGGTGGTATCCGCGCGGCGGGCGGCGCGCGCGATTCGCGCAGCAGCCGCTCGAAGCGGCCGCGTTCGTCGATGCGTCGCTCGCCGCCGAGGCCCTCACCGGGAACTCTCGGTATCGGCGCCTCGCGGATATCGGCTTCGATTGGTTCGCGGGTCGCAATACGCGTGGGTCGGTCATGGCCTTCGCGAACGGCTGCTACGACGGGCTCGAACCGCTGGCGGTCAACCACAACATGGGTGCGGAATCATCGCTCGCCTACGTGGCGAGCGCCCTCGCGCTCGCGCGACCGGCCGCATCGGACATGCTCCGCCTCGTTCGCTGACGCCCCGGAAACCCACGTGGGGCCGCCATTTGCTACTCCGAGGCGACAGATGGCCCGATGGCGAATAACTACTAGTGATGATTGTCCAATCCGACGCTCTTAGCGACGTTCAGCGTGAGGCTGTAACCCATACCGACGGGCCCGTTCTCATCTTCGCCGGCGCAGGCAGCGGCAAAACCAGGGTCCTAACGCACCGGATCGCCCACCTCCTGAACGAAAAGAACGTCTTCCCGGATCGCATCCTCGCCGTCACGTTCACGAACAAGGCGGCCGGCGAGATGAAGTCGCGTCTGGAGAAAATGGTCGGCGCCGCCGCCCGCGATCTCTGGGTCGGCACGTTCCACGCCACCTGCGTGCGCATGCTGCGCCGCGACGGCAAGAAGATCGGTATCGCCTCCAACTTCGCGATCATGGACGATACGGACCAGCGTTCGATCATCCGCGATGTGCTGCACGATCTCGATTACGACGAGCGTCAGATTTCGCCGGGCGCCGCGCTCGACGAGATTAGCAAAGCGAAGAACGCGCTGCTCGATGCGGATAAGTACGAGACGAAGAACACGTCGTTCTTCGGCGAGCGCATCGCCGCGGTGTTCCGCGAGTACGATCGCCGTTTACGCGAGTCGAACGGTCTCGATTTCGACGACCTGATCGCGAAGACGATCGAGTTGCTCGAGAGCGACGTCGACGTTCGCACGCGCTATCAGAACAAGTTTCGCTACATCCTCGTCGACGAGTATCAGGACGTGAACTACGCGCAGTATCGCCTGTGCGCGGTGCTCGCCGACGAACACAAGAACCTCACGGTCGTCGGCGACGACGATCAGTCGATCTATTCGTGGCGCGGTAGCGACTACAAGAACATCTTACGCTTCGAGGAAGATTTCCCGGGCGCGAAGGTCTTCAAGCTCGAAGAAAATTATCGCTCGACGCAAACGATTCTGACGGTCGCGAACGAGATCGTCTCGCTCAACGCGGGCCGTGCGGAGAAGAAGCTCTTCACGAATCGCGCGGCGGGCGACGCCGTTACCGTGTACGGCGCGGAAACGGAACGCGCCGAAGCACGTTACGCGATCGAGAAAATTAAAGAACTCGTGCGCGAGGGCGCGGCCTATCGCGATTTCCTCGTGCTCTATCGCACGAACGCGCAGTCGCGCGTGTTCGAAGAAGGCTTCCTCGGCGAAGGCATCCCCTATCGCGTCGTGGGCGGCGTTGGCTTCTACGCGCGCACTGAAATCAAAGACATGATGGCGTACCTGCGCTACATCGTGAATCCGTCGGACGCGGTCGCGTTCCGGCGTATCGTCAACGTGCCGCGCCGTTCGATCGGCCAGCAAACGCTCGCGAGCCTCGTCGATGCGGCGAACGCCGCCGGCGTGTCGGTCGGGCAGACGGTCTTCGATAAGGACCTGTTGCGCCGCGCCGTTCCGAAGAAGCAAAAGGAACTCGAGCGTTTCGCCGATCTGATCACGTCGCTGCGCGAGCGCGCTGGCGATCTTTCGATCAGCGATCTGCTCGTCGCCGTGATGGAAGAGTCCGGCTACATCCGCGAGCTTCAGAGCGAAGATACCTCGGATGCGAAGTCGCGCCTCGAGAATCTCCAAGAACTCGTCGGCGTCGCCAAAGAGTTCGAAGGTCAGGAGAACGCGGGTACGCTCGACGATTTCCTCGCCAACGTCGCGCTCGTGAGCGACCTCGATACGCTCGATCCGAGCTCGTCGTTCGTCACGCTCATGACCCTCCACGCGGCGAAGGGGCTCGAGTTTCCCGTCGTGTTCCTCACCGGCCTCGAAGAGGGCGTGTTCCCGCACAACCGTGCGCTCACGGATCTCACCGAGCTCGAGGAAGAGCGTCGCCTCGCCTACGTCGGCATCACGCGCGCGATGGATCGCTTGTACTTATCGTACGCGATGCGCCGCACGCTCTTCGGCAACACGTTCGCGCACCCGAAGTCGCGCTTCTTGGAAGAGATGCCGAGCGTCGAGGTGATCGGCAACGTCGTTCCGATGCCGCGTCCGGCGGGTGGCCGCTGGCGCGAAGTCGCGATCCACGAAACGGCGGGCGCCGGGATTCAGCTCAAGCTCCAGGTCGGGGATCGCGTTCGCCATCCGAAGTGGGGCGAGGGTCTCGTCTCCGCGGCGGAGGGCGCCGGCGGCGACGGACTGCTCACGATCATGTTCCCGAACGTCGGCGAAAAAATGGTCATGCTCAAATACGCACCGCTCGAAAAGGTGACGTAGCCGCGGGACTCAAGGTAGCGGTCGCGGGCGCGCTCGGGCGCATGGGCCGCGAGGTCTGTTCCGCCGTGTCCGCGGCGAGCGACCTCGAACTCGTGGGTGGTTTCGACCGGACGCACGCTGGCGAGGATCTCGCCGCCGTTCTCGGCTTAGCATCCCCATCCGGCACGCTCTTCGACGACGTCGCTCATTTATATGACGCGGCGTTGCCGGACGTGGTGGTCGACTTCACGGTCTATCCCGTGACGGTCGACGTCGCCCGCGAAGCGGTCGAGCGGAAGATCTCGCCGGTGATCGGCGCGACCGGTTGGACCGATGAAGACGAAGTGAGCTTCGAATCGATGTGCGACGAATACGGCGTGGGGGCCGCGATCGTGCCGAACTTCGCGATCGGCGCGGTGCTGATGATGCGCTTCGCGGCGGAGGCGGCGCGGTTTTTCCCGACGGCGGAGATCGTGGAATTGCATCACGACGGAAAGCTCGACGCCCCGAGCGGCACGGCGAAACTCACCGCACGCCGGATCGCCGAAGCGACGGGCCGCCATGAGGTTCCGATTCATAGCGTCCGTTTGCGTGGACTCGTCGCCCATCAAGACGTACTATTGGGTGGGGATGGCGAAGTGCTGACGATCCGTCACGATTCGCTTTCGCGCGCGTCGTTCATGACGGGCGTGCTGCTCGCGGTGCGCGGCGTGCGTGCGCGGCGCAGCCTCGCAATCGGCCTCGAAGCGTTTATGGGAGTTCCGGTAGGGTGAAGATTGCCGTGGTCGGCGTCACGGGCGTGGTCGGCGAGACGATCCTTCGCGTGCTCGACGAGCGCAGCGTCGCGGTCGACGAGCTCGGCGCGTTCGCATCGCGCGATCGTTCGGAGCCGCTCGTGTGGCGCGATCGCGCGTGGCCGATCCACAAGGCGACGCCCGAAGCGCTCGCGGCGGGCGGGTTCAACGTCGTGTTGTTCGCGTCGAGCGACGATGCGAGCGCGGATCTCGCGCACCATGCGGTCGCGGCCGGTGCGGTGGTCATCGACAACAGTTCCACGTTCCGAGAATCAGAGGGCGTGCCACTCGTGGTTCCCGAGGTGAATCCGGACCACGTCGGACCGAACGATGCGATTTTTCCGGTCGCGAACTGTACGGCGATCGTATTGTGCGTAGCGATCGCGCCGATCGCGCGCGGAGCCGGGCTCCGAAGCCTACGCATCGCGACGTATCAAGCGGTCAGCGGCGCGGGCAAAGCCGGCCTCGAGGCGCTCGCGGAAGAAGAGCGCGCCGAGTTCACGCTCGAGCAGTCCTCCGTGGTCTCGCCGTTCGCAGCGGAGATCTTCCGCAACGTGATTCCGCTCGTGGGATCCTCGCTCGACGAGAACGGTGATAGCGGCGAAGAGAAGAAGCTCGCCGCGGAAACGCGGAAAATACTCTCGCTCCCGGCGTTGCACGTCGCGTCGACGACCGTGCGCGTGCCGGTGCGCTACGCGCATAGCGAAGCGGTGTTCCTCGAGACGGAGCGCGACACGTCGGTCGCGGAACTCGCGGAACTGCTCGCAGCGGCACCCGGCGTCGTCTTCCATCGCGACGGCATCGTGACGCCGCGCGATGTCGAAGGTCAGGATCTCGTGCACGTCGCACGCCTGCGCGCGGAGGGCGATTCGAAGCGCCACTTTCAGATGTGGGTCGTCGGCGATCAAGTGCGCAAAGGCGCGGCCACGAACGCCGTGCAGATTCTCGAGCTCCTGATCGAGCGCGGCCGGTTCGCGGCGGCGGTGAACGCGTGAGCAAGCACGACGGCAAGAGCGCGAAGACGATCGTTCAGAAGTTCGGCGGTAGTTCGCTCGCGACGCCGGAGTTGCGCGAGATCGCGGCCTCGCGCGTACTCGAAGCGCGTCAGCGCGGCGCGTCGCCCGTGGTCGTATGCTCCGCCATCGGCCGCGCGCCCGATCCGTACGCGACCGATTCGTTGCTCGCGCTGCTCGGGCCGTCGCGCGGCGGTGCGAACCGCGATCTCTTGCTCTCGTGCGGCGAGGCGCTCGCGTGCGCGATCTTCGCAGAACTCCTCACGTCGTGGGGCGCGGACGCGCAAGCGATGACGGGCGGTCAAGCCGGCGTGATCACCGATGCGAAGTATGGCGACGCGAAGATCCTTCGCGTCGAGCCGAAGAATGTGTTCGCACTGCTCGAGCGCGGGATCATTCCGGTGATTACCGGATATCAAGGCGTCACAGAAGATGGAGCCGTTACGACGCTCGGGCGCGGCGGCAGCGATCTCTCCGCGATCGCACTCGGCGATGCGCTCGGATCGGAAGCGGTCGAGATCTTTACCGACGTGAGCGGCGTGATGACGGGCGATCCGCGCCGGATCGCGGGCGCGCACACGATCGATCGCGTCAGCTACGCCGAGATGGTCGAGCTCGCGGCCGACGGCGCGAAGGTGATGCATGCGAAGGCGGCCGAGCTCGCGCGCGTGACGCAGACGCCGTACGTGGTGAAGGGCTTGCGCTCGAACTTCGGTTCGACGATCGACGAAGGTCATGCGCCGAACGAGTTCATGCCGGTCACCGGCATCACGTCGCTCCGCGACGTCGTGTTCGTGCGCGTGATTCAAGGCGAGATCGACGATCTCGAGGCGCGTCGCGAGCTCGAGCTCGAAGTGTTCCGCCGCGCCGCGGAATGCGACGTGTCGGTCGACATGATCAACGTCAACAATGCCGGCATCTTTTTCATCATCGATAGCGAGCATCTCGAAACGATTCGCCGCGTTTTCGGCGGGTTGAACATGGCGCTACGCGTGCGCTCGCATTGCGCGAAGATCTCGATCGTCGGCGCCGGGATGCGTGGCGTATCGGGCGTCATGTATCGCGTCGTGCAGGCCCTCTCCGGTGCCGGCGTCGAGATCATTCACTCCACGGACTCGAACATCACGATTTCCGTGCTCGTGCCCGAGGAAGACGTCGCACGCGCGGAGCAGGCGATTCACGATTACTTCCGGCTCGGGCGCGGACAGGATGCGACGCCGCCGGAAATGGCCGCAGGAGTGCCACGATGACCACGATCACGCGCGCGCCGAAGGTCGGTGCGCTTCTCACCGCGATGCTCACGCCGTTCGATGCGAGCGGCGACGTCGATCACAAGGTCGCGGCGCGCCTCGCGCGCTTTCTCGTCGACGAGGGCAACGACGGGCTCGTCGTGTGCGGCACGACCGGCGAATCGCCGGCGCTCTCCGATGAGGAAAAGCTCGCGCTCTTCGCAACGGTGAAGGACGCCGTGGGCGATCGCGCGTCGATCATCGCGGGTACCGGCGGGAACAACACGCGGCATTCGGTCGAGCTTACGGAGCGCGCGGAAGCTCTCGGCGTCGACGGCATCCTCGCGGTCGTGCCGTACTACAATAAGCCGACGCAAGACGGCATGCTCTTACACTTCGGCGCGATCGCCGAAGCGACGAAGCTCCCCGTCATCGTGTACAACATCCCCGCGCGCACGGGTGCGAACATGCTTCCCGCAACGTTGCTCGAACTCGCGCGGCGGCACGAAAACGTTGCGGGCGTCAAAGAGTCGAGCGGGGACTGCTCGCAGTTCAGCGAGATCTTGCGTTCGCGTCCGCCGGGCTTCGGATTCTGGGTCGGCGACGATCACATGTTTCTGCCGTCGCTCGCGCTCGGCGCCGATGGCTTGATCAGCGTCGCCGCACATCTCTGCGCGCGCGAATATCGCGCGCTCTTACAAGCATTCCGCAGCGGCAACACCGCGGCGGCCGCGGATACGCATCTCGCGCTCGCGCCGCTCGTCGCCGCGCTCTTTGCGACCACGAGCCCGATCCCGGTGAAGTGGGCGCTCGGCGAACTCGGGTTCGAACTCGGCGCGTGCCGTTCGCCGCTCGGAGCGATGCCCGCCGATCTCGCCGCACGGTTGCGGCCGCTGCTCGCACCGTTCCGCGAACGAGTCGACGCGCGCGCCATCGCGCGGTGAGCGTCTTCGTCCTCGGCTGCCGCGTCGATGCGCTCGGCCTCGACGATGCGGTGAGCCGAATCGTGGAACTCGCGATGCAGCCGGAGCCGTCGCTCGTCGTGACGCTCGGCACGGAGATGGTTGTGCGCGCGCAAACCGACGTGCGCTTTCGCGAACTCGTCAACACGAGCGCACTCTCGCTCTGCGATACGATCGGCGTGCTCTTCGCCGCTCGCTTGCAAGGCGCGAAGGTTCGCGAACGCGTGGCCGGCATCGATGCGATCGATCCGCTCTGCGCGGCGTTCGCGCGCGATGCCGTGTCCGTCTACTTGCTCGGTGCGAAGGGCGATACGGCCGAGCGCGCTGCCGACGTACTTCGCGCGCGTCATCCGGGCCTCAACATTGTGGGCGCACGCGACGGGTTCTTTACCGGGGATGAAGATTTCGCGGTTGCCGACGCCATAAAAGCACGTGGTGCGAAGGTGATTTTTGCCGGGCTCGGCTCGCCGCGACAAGAATTTTGGCTTGCATCACACTTGCAACGTACGGGTGCATCCGTTGGCCTTGGGATTGGAGGCTCGTTCGACGTTCTTGCCGGAAACGTAGAACGTGCACCGGAGCTTTGGCGTCGCGCGAATCTCGAATGGCTTTATCGCCTCGTGCGGGAACCCGCACGATGGCGGCGTCAACTCGCGTTGCCGTACTTCGTCCTGCTCGCGCTACGCGAGTACGCATCGACTCGGTTGACTCGGAGGTTGACGTGAAAGCCATGATCTTGGCCGGTGGGATGAGCACGCGGCTCTATCCCCTGACCAGAGAAGTCCCGAAGCCGCTCGTTCCCATCGCGGGGGAACCCAATAGCGCACATCTGTTGCGATATTTGAAATCGTTCGGCATCGAGGACGTCGCGATCAACGTGCACTATCTGGCCGACAAGATCGAACACGCCTTCGGAGACGGCTCGCAGTATGGCGTCAACCTCACGTACCTGCACGAAGAGAAGCTGATGGGCAGCGCCGGCGCCGTCAAAGCGATGGAATCGTTTCTCGGCGACGATACGTTCGTCGTGATCGGATGCGACGAGCTCACGGATATGCGACTCGACGCGCTGATCGCGTTCCACAAGAAGCAGTCGGCCATCGCATCGATCGCCCTCGTCGAAGCGGAAGACGTGACGCAGTACGGCGTCGTCGTCGTCGACGGCAACGGCCGCATCGAGGCGTTTCAGGAGAAGCCCGCAAAGGGACTCGAGAAATCGAATCTCGTGAACACGGGCGTCTACGTTTTCGAGCCCGCGATCTTCGGGCGCATTCCGGCGAACGAGTTCTACGATTTTGGCAAGAACGTATTCCCGGAGCTTCAGGAAGATAAGGCCCCGTTCTACGGCATGACGATGCAGGGTGCGTATTGGCGCGACATCGGGACGCCGAACGAATACCGCCGCGCATCGCAAGACGTGCTCGAGGGTCGCGTGCGTCTCTCCGGTGCGCGCGCGCAGGGCTATCCGTCCGATGCGACGCTCGGCGACGACGTTCGCATCGAAGGCGACGTGCGGATCGGTTCGCACACGACGCTCGGCGACGGTGTGCGCGTGATCGGCCCGACGATCATCGGCGACCGCGTCTCGGTCGGCGCCGGCGCGACGGTCGAAAACTCGATCGTCTGGGACGGCGTACGCATCGGCAAGGGTGCACGCGTCGCGGATAGCATCGTCGGCATCGATTTCGATATCGCGGCCGGAGCCACGATCCAAGGCTCGATCGTCGCGAACGAACCGACCGCCGCCCGCTAGCGAGAGAACCCGAACGTCGCGATGAAACGGGCGTGCTCGCGCGCCTGTTCGACGTTCTCTTTCCCAACCGTTGCGTCGGCTGTGGCCGCACCGGCGCAACGTTCTGCGACGCATGCCGTCCGCGCCCCGAAGCGGCACGGCGGGTGTATGGTGCGCGCGGACTCGCGATCGATGCGGCGGGGAGGTACGCCGGGGTGCTGCGATCGGCGATTTTGCTCTACAAGCGCGGTCGTCGCGATGCGGGCGATGCGCTTTCAGCGTTGCTCGCGGATCGCGTCGCGGATTCGCTTCCGACGAACTGCGTACTCGTGCCGGTCCCGACGACCCATCGACGTCGTGGGGAGCGCGGTTTCGATCAGGGCGTCCGCCTCGCGCGCGCGCTCGGCGCACGAACGGGTGCACCGGTGCTGCTCGCGCTCGCCCAGGTCGCCGGCGACGCGCAGCGCGGCAGAACGCGACGTGCCCGGCTCGCGGCGCGCGACCGCTTTGCGTGCGTCGCGCCGGACCTCATCGCCGGCGCCAGTGTGGTGCTCGTCGACGACGTTATGACGACCGGCGCCACGCTGCAAGACTGCGCGAACGTGCTCGACCGATGCGGGGCTCACGTTGCCGCCGCGGTCGTGCTCGCCTATGCGTGAGCTGCGGTTAGGCCTCGGCTGCGTCGGCAAAGTCGCACGAAATCGATGGGAGGACCGGAATCATTTCTCCGTCAAATTTATCTTCCGTGATGTTTTGGACCGGTATGTCCGAACGATTCCGTTGGAATCTGGTTATCGTGGTCGCGCTGGCGCTCGAGCCGGTGACACTGTATGCGAGAAAACTCGGCATGCCGTCGTCATTCGGCGTAACGTGCTCGATCGCCGCGATTGCACTTTCCGCCCTTTACTTATTTGGCGTTGTGCGTATGCGGCATCATGTAAGCGGCTCGTACAAGCCGGGTGAGCTACCGGTACTCCTAGCGTTATTTGTGGCGTTCTTTCTGTTCTCAGCCGTCAATCTCTACTTCGTCGGTCAATAAGAACCGGCAGAGTCAATACATGTTCCGCCGGGCGCCGGCGACTACGGCGGTTGGACGTGCATCGAACCGCGGTTTGACCGGGTTGAACGGGTCGTGCCCCGCCGGGGCATCCGGGGCCGGCCGCGGCCTTGGAATTCGGGAGGACAGAATGGCCAAAGCCTTGTGGAATGGGAAGACGCTTGCGGAGAGCGACAATATCGAGGTCGTCGAGGGGAATCTGTATTTCCCGGCCGACTCGATCGATTGTACGCTGTTCAAGAAGAGCGATACCACGTCGGTGTGCCCGTGGAAGGGTACCGCGAGCTACTATACGCTCGTCGTCGACGGTAAAGAGAATGCCGATGCGGCTTGGTATTATCCGACCCCCAAGGACGCGGCGAAGCAGATCAAGGATCGTGTCGCCTTCTGGAAGGGCGTCGAGGTCCAGAAGTAGTCTCCGCGCTCGACCGCGTCTACTTGCGCCGCGCGTGCGAACTCGCGGAGCGTGGTCGCGGGAGTACCTCCCCGAATCCGTCCGTCGGCGCCGTGATCGCGCTTGGTTCGACGACGCTTGGAGAGGGCTATCATCACGTGCGCGGCGATGCGCATGCCGAAGTCGAAGCGCTTCGCGATGCGGCTGCGCGCGGAAACGACGTGCGCGGTGCGACCGCCTACGTGACCCTCGAGCCGTGCGATCATACGGGCCTGACGCCGCCATGTTCGGCCGCGCTGATCGAGGCCGGCATCGCGCGCTGTGTGGTCGGGACGATGGATCCGAATCCGCGCACGGCTGCGGGCGGGGTCGCGCGGTTGCGTGCGGCAGGCGTCGTCGTCGACGTTGCCGACGATCCGTGGTCGGCCGCGATCGTCGAGGATTTCGGCCTTTCCGTCACGCGCGATCGGCCATACGTGCGGCTAAAGCTCGCGTCGTCGCTCGATGGGCACGTCGCTCCGCGCCCGGGTGTGCGGCACTGGCTCACGGGTGCCGAGTCGCGCGACTACGTGCGCGAACTCCGCGCGCGATACGACGCGGTCCTCGTCGGCGCCGGGACCGTGCGCGTCGACGATCCACAACTTTCCGTGCGCCCGCCACGCGCGCGGCGCAAACCGTACGTTCGCATCGTCGCGTGCGAGCGCGACAGCGTGCCTCGCGAACGCGCGATCTTCGCGCCGCTCGAAGGCTACGCGCGCACGATCGTTCTCGCACCCGCCGGTCTCCGCGAGCACTTCGCCGAGCTCGAGACCGTGGCCGACGTTCTCTTCGTTGGCGACGCGGATGCGCGTCAACTCGATCTCGGCGCGGCGCTCGCCGCGGTTCGAGCGCGGGGCATCGCGAGCGTTCTCTGTGAAGGCGGTCCGACGCTTGCCGCGCATCTTCTCGAGATGAACCTCGTCGATCGCGTCGATTGGCTCGTCGCGCCCGCGCTCCTGAGCGGTCCGACCGCCGTGCCCGCCCTCTCCGGTGGACCGAGCGGCGTCACGCTCGATTTCGATCGTGTCGAACGCCTTGGCGCCGACGTCCTCTTCTCGGCCGTCGTCAAATGACGATGACCATCTCCTTTCTCAGCGGCCTCGATCTCCGTGTTTAGCGGCCTCATCGCATACCTCGGCACCGTCTCCGCGCTCGATCGCGATCCGCGCGGCGGCGTGCGTCTGCGCGTCACTGCTCCGGGTGCGGTTGCGGAGGGCGTCGAGCCGAAGGATTCGATCGCGATTAGCGGCGTGTGTCTGACCGTCGTCGAGTACGACGCGACGTCGATGGCCTTCGACGTCGTCCCCGAGACGCTCGATCGCTCCGCGCTCGGCGCGCTCGCGGTCGGCAGCCCCGTGAATGTCGAACTTTCGTTACGCCTCGGCGATCGGCTCGGCGGCCATCTCGTCTACGGTCATGTCGACGCGACCGCACGGATCGTCTCGAAGGTCCCCGAAGGTCAGGGCCATCGCTTGACGGTGGAAGTTCCGCCGTCGCTCGCACCGTTCATCGTCGAGAAAGGCTACGTTGCGGTCGACGGCGTCAGCCTCACCGTTGCGGCGGCACCCGGCGGAACGTTTGAGATCGCGTTGATTCCCGAGACGTCCGCACGCACGACGCTCGGAAGTAAAGGCGCGGGCGACGTGGTGAATATCGAGATCGATCCGATCGCGCGGTACGCGCTCGCATCCGTGGGCCGGTACAATCGCGACGAGAGTCCCTCGAACGACGAGCTCGCGTGGGCGTACGAAATATAAGCAGCTCCCCGTGAGAGCCGCATATCTGATCGCGCCGCGCAAGGTCGAACTACGCGACGACGACGTCCCGAAGCCCGATCCCGGCGGCATTGTCGTGCGCGTGCGCGTCGCGCTCACCGATGGTACGGATCTCAAAGCGTTTCGGCGCGGTCATCCGCAAATGCCGATGCCGACGCGCTTCGGACACGAGTTCTCGGGCGACGTCGCCGCGGTCGGTGACGGAGTAACGGCGTTCTCACCGGGCGATGCGATCATGACGGTGCACTCGGCGCCGGACGGAACGTGCTGGTGGTGTACGCGCGGAGAAGAAGAACTCTGCGAGCGCGTGATGGAGACGAAGATTCTCGGCGCATACGCGGAGTACGTCGCGGTTCCCAAGCACATCGTGGATCGCAACGCGTTTCTCAAGCCGGCGCATCTCTCGTACGAGGCAGCGGCGTTTCTCGAGCCGCTCGCCTGCGTCGTGCACGCGCAGCAGATGCTCGCGCCGCGCGCGGGTGATGTGGTCGCCGTGATCGGCGATGGCGGATTCGGCATCTTACACGCGCTCGTCGCGCGCGCGAACGGCGCGCGACCGATTCTCGTGGGACGCCGCGCTGAACGGATGGCGCTCGCGCGTTCGCTCGGCATCGCCGAGACGCTCGATGCGCGTAGCGGCGACGTAGCCGAAGAACTCCGCGCGCGCACGGATGGCCGTGGGGCCGATGCCGTCGTCGAAAGCACGGGCGCGCTCGACGTGTGGGAAGCGGCGCCTTCGTACGTGCGGCGCGGTGGTGCCGTCGTGCTCTTCGGCGGATTGCCCGGTGGCACGCGCGTGGCGTTCGATGCGGCGCGCCTGCACTACGACGAAATCCGCGTGCTCAGTCCGTTTCACTTCACGCCGCGCGCCGTCCGTGCGGCATACGATCTTTTGGCCGCGCGCGCGGTAGATGTCGAACCCATCGTCAGCGGGCGTTTCTCGCTCGAGAACATCGACGCGGCATTCGCCGAACTCGAACGCGGGACGGGTCTCAATCTCAAGGTGGCGATCGTCCCATGAAGTCCCTAGAAAACCCGACCCCGTTACCCACCACGATGCGCGCCGCCGTGATGTACGACGTCGACGATATTCGCATCGAAGAGCGCCCGCTGCCGACGCTCGAACCGGGCGATGCGCTCGTACGCATCGCGGCGAGCGGCGTGTGCAGCGGCGACCTGATGCCGTGGTACGTGCGAAAGAAAGCGCCGTTCGTGTTCGGTCACGAGCCCTCGGGAACGATCGTCGCGTTCGGCGGCGATCGCGCGCCCTCGATGCGCGACGGAACGCCGTTCGCGATCGGCGATCGCGTGTTCGCGCACCATCACGCACCGTGCCTCGATTGCGACGTGTGCCGTTCCGGCCGCTACGTGCATTGCGCGACGTGGCGTTCCACGAATCTCGAGCCGGGCGGCATGTCGGAATTCGTGCGCATCCCGCGCGCGAATCTCGTCGACACGCTCGTGTTGCCGGCGAACGTTTCATTCGCCGATGGTTCGCTCGTCGAACCGCTCGCGTGCGTCGTGAAGTCGATGCGCCGTGCGTTTCCGGATGCGCTTCGCGTCCGTGGCGACGAAACGGGTGCGCTCGCGGGCCGCGTGTTGTACGTGATCGGGGCCGGCGTGATGGGTCTGATGCACGTCTCGCTCGGCGTCGCGTTCGGTGCCGAGGTGTACGCAAGCGATTTCAACGCGGAGCGTCTCGCGGTCGCGCGGCTCCTTGGCGCGAGCGCGACGTTCGCGCCGCCCGATGCGCTCGAAGGCCTCCGCGCCGCGACGCACGGGCGGCTTGCCGATGCGGTGATCGTGTGCCCGGGTACGCCCGCCGTGCTATCGCACGGCGTCGACGCGGCCGGCGCCGATGCGACCGTCCTGATGTTCACGCCGATCGAGCCGGGCGAACGTTTCTCGTTGGATCAGAGCACCGCGTACTTTCGCGACGTACGTCTCGTCTCGTCGTACTCGTGCGGTCCCGACGACACGGCGGACGCGCTCGGATTCATCGAGGCCGGCTACGTTACGGCCGACCGCCTCGAAATCACGGAGTTCCCGTTCCCCGCCGTCGAGCCGGCGTACGAAGCGATGCGCGTCGCCGAGGTCGTAAAAGCGATTGTGACGTTCCCCGAGGACGCAGGCTCGGCGACGGCGGAGTGGCCCGTGCCGCTCGACGAGTAGCGAGGGCAACGTCACGTCCGTGTGCCAATGTTGACGGACATGACCCCCGCATTGACGCACGTTGCCGACTTCGCCGTGACGGTCGGCGCACCGATCGCCGTTGGTGAGACGGCAGACGGGTTACGCCGCGTCATCCCGATTACCGGAGGGACGATACGCGGCGACCGGCTCAACGGTACGATCCTCGCCGCCGGCGCCGATTTCCAGCTCATTCGCGCCGACGGGTTCACGACGCTCGACGCACGGTACGTTGCCCGACTCAGCGACGGCGCAACGATCTACATCGTCAACACCGGGGTGCGGTTCGGGCCGCCCGAGGTGATGGCCCGAATCACGCGCGGCGAGCCGGTAGACCCCGCCGAGGTCTACTTTCGAACCGTCCCGCGCTTCGAGACCGCCGCTCCCGAGTACGCTTGGCTGACTCGCTCGCTCTTTCTCGCCACAGGGGCCCGCTACCCAGACCGGGTGGAGCTAGCGCTGTATGAGGTTGGGTGAAGGCCCGCCGACGTTGCGAAAAACGTCGAGAGAATGGGAACTATTTTCGCGAATAGTGACATTCGTCAAGCCGATCGGTTAGAAAAACGGCGTCGCAAAGGGGTCGACTTGACGACTGTCAACTAAAGGGCGATACTGGTGGCATGAGTTCGTTTGCCGATGCCCTGCAGGGCGCCATGGATCGGGAGGGCCTTTCCGCCTCCGATGTTGCCGGTCGTTCCGGGTTGACCGAGAGCGCGATCAGCCTCCTCCGGTCGGGTCGCCGGACGCCCTCGTACCGCTCGATTCAGGCCCTCTCGAAAGTGCTTCCCGATCTCGCGGCCACGCTCGCCAACGATCCGGTGGAAGAGTCCGTGTTCGATTGCATCGACGATGCGATCGCCGACATTCGCGCGGGCAAGATGGTGATCGTGCTCGACGACGAGGATCGCGAGAACGAAGGCGACCTCGTGATGGCCGCGCAGATGGTCACGCCCGAGGCGATCAACTTCATGCGGAAAGAAGCGGGCGGCCTCATCTGCGTCCCGATCATCGGGAAGCGCCTCGACGAACTGCAGATCCCGCTGATGGTCTCGGAAAATACGGCACTTCACGAAACCGCGTTCACGGTTTCGATCGAAGCGCGCCATCGGACGACGACGGGCATCTCGGCGCAAGATCGCGCGGTGACGATTCAGATGATGCTCGATCCGACCGCGACGCCGGCCGATTTTCTTCGGCCCGGACACATGTTTCCGCTACGCGCGCGCGATGGCGGCGTGCTCGTACGCGCCGGGCAAACCGAAGCGTCCGTCGATCTCGCACGCCTCGCGGGGTTCTACCCGGCGGGCGTGATCGTCGAGATCATGGCCGAGGACGGCACGATGATGCGGCTCCCGCAACTGCGTGAGTTCGCGAAGAAGCATAGCCTGCGCCTCATCACGGTAAAGGACTTAATCGCCTACCGGATGCGCAACGAGAAGCTCGTGAAGCGCATCGCCGAATTCGATCTGCCGACGACGCACGGCCGCTTCCGCGGCATCGCGTACGAGACGACGATCGATAGCGTCGCGCACATCGCGATGGTGCTCGGCGATATCAGCGACGGTAAGGACGTGCTCGTTCGCGTTCATTCCGAATGCCTCACGGGCGATGCGTTGCACTCGATCCGCTGCGACTGCGCGGCGCAGCGCGATGCCGCGCTCGACCTGATCGCGCGCGAGGGTCGGGGCGTTCTGCTGTACCTGCATCAGGAAGGCCGCGGAATCGGGCTTGCCAACAAGCTCCGCGCGTACGAACTGCAGGATCGCGGCGCCGATACGGTCGAGGCGAATCTCGCGCTCGGACTGCCGGCCGACAAGCGCGACTACGGTCTCGGGTCGCAGATGCTCGTGGACCTCGGCATCAAAGAGATGCGGCTCATTACGAACAATCCGAAGAAGATCGTCGGGCTCGAGGGCTACGGACTCACGATCGTCGATCGGGTTCCGCTCCACGTCGAGCCCACGCCGTTCAACGCGCGCTACCTCGATACGAAGCGCGATAAGATGGGGCACTTAATGGAAGCGATCTCGTGAAAACGACCGAACGCCCCACCCAAGCGTTGCCCGACGCGAGCGGTAAACGCGTCGCCGTGGTCTCCGCATCCTTTTACGCGGACCTCGCGGCGTGGCTCGAAGACGGCGCGCGTCGCGGCCTTACGGCGTGCGGCGTCGCGAGCGACGCGATCGATTTTCACCGCGTTCCCGGCTGCTTCGAAATACCGCTCGCGTGCCGGCTCCTCATCGAGCGCGGTGGGTACGACGCAGTCGTCGCGGTCGGCGTCGTCGTTCGTGGCGATACGCCGCATTTCGACTACGTCGCGGGCGAAACGTCGCGCGGGATCATGGACGTCCAGCTGGCCACGCGCGTGCCGATCGGGTTCGGGATCTTAACGACCGAAACGCTCGTGCAAGCCGAGGAACGCGCGGATCCGGCGCGCGGAGATAAGGGCTTCGAGGCCGCCGTCGCGGCGCTCTCGGTGCTCGCGCTCGTTTAGCACTTTTTCTTTTCCCGCTCGCTTGATTTTGCGGGCGGGCATCCTCTATACTCGCGGGACCACGGCGGCCGCTCTTAGCGTGCCGTCGCTAGGTTCGTTCGTGTGGAGGGTTCTGGTGGAAGACAAGCGCCTGACCTGTAAAGAATGCTCGAAGCCATTCGATTTCACGGTACGCGATCAACAATTTTACGCAGAAAAAGGCTTCGAAAACGAGCCGCAGCGTTGCCGGGAGTGCCGCGTCCAGCGTAAGAGTTCGCGTTCGGGCTCGGGTAGCTCGCGCGAAATGTTCGATGCCACGTGCGCCCAATGCAACGTTGCGACGACGGTTCCGTTCAAGCCGCGCGGCGACCGGCCCATTTATTGCCGCGAGTGCTTCGTCGCGCTCGCGCCGGCGGCGGGGTAGCGCGCCGAACTTCGAGGCCTCGTCTCCCTCGCGTGCGAATTCGTCCCGCGATGGAATTGGAAAGCGTTTGGTGGATACCGGCGAGTGACGGTGGTCCCGCCGCGGTCGGATATGTCGATCAGCGGGCGATTCCGCACGAGCTGCGGCGGGAGCGCGCGGAGCGGATCGACGACGTCGTCGAGACGATCGCGACGCTCGCCGTTCGCGGTGCGCCCGCAATCGGAATTTTCGGCGCATACGGCGTCGCGCTCGCTCGCGAGCTGTTCCACGACGAAGACGGTTATCGCCAGGCCGCCGCTCGCATTCGGGCCGCCCGACCGACGGCCGTCAACCTCGCGTGGGCCGTCGACCGCGTGCTCGCCTCGGAGGCGTCGCCGCTCGATGAGGCGCGCGCGATCCACGAGGAACAGCGCGCCGTCGACCGCGCGATCGGCGAGCACGGAGCGTCGGTGTTACCCGACCGGGGGGCGGTGCTGACGCATTGCAACACGGGCCCGCTCGCGACGGGTGGAAGCGGTACGGCGCTCGGCGCCATCATCGCCGCGCACCGTGTGGGGAAGAAGCTCCACGTCTACGTCGACGAAACGCGGCCGCTCTTGCAGGGCGCGCGCCTCACCACGTTCGAGCTCGCGCAGGCGGGCGTTCCGGCAACGCTCATCGCCGACGGTGCGGCCGCCGCGACGATGCGCGCGAAGGACGTGCACGCGGTGATCGTGGGGGCCGATCGCATCGCGCGCAACGGCGATACCGCGAACAAGATCGGCACGTATTCCGTCGCGATCGCCGCGGCGCATCACGGCATTCCGTTCTACATCGCGGCGCCGCGGTCCACGATCGATTTCGCGCTCGCGACGGGAGACGGCATCGAGATCGAGGAGCGCTCGCCCGCGGAGCTCCGAGCGGTCGGCGGCCATCCGACGGCGCCCGCCGACGTGCCGGCCTACAACCCCGCGTTCGACGTGACGCCGGGCCGGCTGATTGCCGGCATCATTACAGAATACGGCGTGGCGCGGCCGCCCTACGACGAGTCGATTCCCGACCTCGCGACGCGTCCCGCATTCGGGCTGCTGCCCGTTCGTTCGTAGATGAAGTTTTACGAGTTCGTCGACAAGCGCCCCGCGATCGGCAAGCTCGTGGTGATCGAAGGCGTCGAGCGTCTCTTTGCCGAGCGCGCGCTGACGGCGGTCATCGAAGCGACGTTGCCACCCGAGGAGCGCGATCTCAATCTCGACCGCTTCGTCGCGACCGAGGTCGCGTCGTTCGGCGCGGTCGAAGCGGCCGTCTCCGCGTTTCCGTTTCTCGGAACGCGGCGCGTCGTCGTCGTTCGCGGCGCGCACGATCTTCGCGTGGAGCCGCGCCGCGCGCTGCTCAAGGTCGCCGAGAGCGTGCCCGAGGGCAACACGCTCGTGATCGAAGATCTCGTTTCGCCCGCAAGTAAACGTCCGGAGCCGCTCGCGAAGCTGCTCGGCCGCGCGGCGATGCGGATCGATACGACGGCGACCGCCGACGCGCGCGAACGGTTCGTGCGCGAGACGCTCGCCGAGATCGGCGCGACGGCAGACGCGCCGGCGATGCGCGCGCTCGTGGACGGCGACGCGGATCTCGCCGGCATGCGCACGGATATCGAAAAGCTCGCACTCGGCGGCGCGAAGATCACGCTCGACGACGTTCGCCGCGAGACGCTCGTCACGGAGGACGTCCGCGCCTATCAGTACGCGAGCGCCGCCGTCGCCGGCCGCGCGCGCGAGGCGCTCGCGCTCGCGCACGAGATGTTCGCGAGCGATCCGCGCGGGGCGGCGGTGCCGCTCCTCTCGGCGCTCGCCGTGGAATACGGGCTCGTGTGGGAACTCGCGCGTCCGGGCGGCATCGTCCCGGCGAAGGCACGCTGGCGCGAGCGCGACCTCCGCGCGGTGGCGCGAGCCCTCGGCGAGCGGCGCGCGAAGCTCGGCTTCGAGCGCGCCGTCCGCGGGTTCGAGGCGGTGGTGACGGGGCGGGCCGACGACCCGCGCGTGGTCGTGGATCTGGCGACCGCGGCGGGAGCGCGCGAGGGCTGACGCCAAAACGCATTCAGGAGATGGACGAATCGACATACGCCTCTCCGTTCTCCTGGAGATACGGTAGCGCGGAACTTCGCGAACTGTTTTCCGAGGGCGAACGGCGGCGGTTATGGCGCGCCGTATGGGTGGCCTTGGCCCGCTCGCAAGCGCGCAGCGGCCTCGTGAGCGAGGCGGAACTCGCGGATATCGCGGCCCACGCCGACGAGGTCGATATCGAAGCGGCACACGCGATCGAACGCGAGATCGGTCACGATCTCATGGCCGAGATCCGCGTCTTTGCCTCGCAAGCGAAGATCGGCGGCGGCAAGATCCATCTCGGCGCCACGTCGATGGACGTGGAAGACACGGTCGAAACGTATCGCATGCGACTCGCGCTCGCGAGCGTCGGCGCGAACCTGCACGCATTGCTCGGCGGGTTCGCCGCGCGCGTCGAACAATTTTCGAAGCTCGCGTGCATGGCATACACGCATTTGCAACCCGCCGAACCCACGACCGTCGGTTATCGGCTCGCGGTGTACGCGCAAGATCTCCTGATCGACGACGCGCAACTGCGCGCCGCATACGACGCGCTCACCGCGAAGGGCATCCGTGGTGCCGTCGGGACCTCCGCATCGTACGAGCGCCTGCTTCGCGGCAGCGGCCGGCGCGCGCGGGATCAAGAAGAAGAGATCCTCGCGGAGTTCGACTTGAGCGCGCGCGACGTTTCGACGCAGACGTATCCGCGCAAGCTCGATTATCTCGTGCTCTCGTCGCTCGCCGGGCTCGGCGCGTCGCTCTCGAAATTTGCCGCCGACGTGCGCTTGCTCTCATCGCCGGGATTCGGCGAGCTCTTCGAGCCCTTCGGCGCGAAGCAAGTCGGCAGTTCGGCGATGCCCTTCAAACGCAATCCCGTGATGTCCGAGCGGATCGATTCGCTCGCGCGGTTGCTCGTGGGCTACGCCGATACGGCATGGCAGAACGCGTCGACGAACTATCTCGAGCGCACGCTCGACGATAGCGCGAATCGTCGCACGATCTTGCCGGAAGCGTTCCTCTGCGCGGACGAGCTCGTGACGCTCGCGCGCAAGATCGTCGACGGTATGCGCGTCGACGAGCGACGCATCGCGCAAAACCTGCGCACGTTCGGACCGTTCGCCGGAAGCGAAGCGGTGATGATGGAGGCCGTAAAAGCGGGCGGCGACCGTCAGGAACTGCACGAGTCGCTGCGCGACGCGGCGATGCGCGCGTACGAACATCTCGCGGGCGGCGGCGACAACCCGCTCGCATCGCTGCTCGTCGACGACGAGCGGCTCACCCGTTACCTCGATCCCGCGGAGATTCGCTCGTTGCTCGACCCCTCGGACCATATCGGCGATGCGCCGGAGCGCGCGCTCGCGCTCGCCGCGCGCATCAAAGCGCTCGCACCGTTTCCGCGCCCACGCGCGCTCGCCGAGGCGCATCCGTGAACAAAGGCCTCGAAGTCGCGCGCGGCAAGACGAAGATTCTCTACGAAAAGCCGGGCCAGCCGGACGTGCTCATCGTGCAGGCGACCGACAATATCACGGCCGGCGACGGCGCACGTCGCGACGAGATCGTCGGTAAGGGCCGTATCGCGGCGAAAACGACGGCGCGCGTGTTTCGTCTGCTCAACCTGACGGGCTTGCCGACGCATTATCTTTCCGGCGGCGAAGACGACGACGATAACGAGATGCTCGTGCGTCGCTGCACGATGATTCCGCTCGAAGTCGTCGTTCGTGGCGTGGCCGCGGGTTCGCTCGTGCGACGCAAGCCCGGCATCGCGCGCGGCTCCGTGCTCGTGCCGCGGATGGTCGAATTCTTTTTGAAGGACGATGCGAATCACGATCCACTAATCGAGCCCGATGAGATCGTGCATCGCGGCATCGCGAACGCGCAAGAGATCGGCCTCATGAGCGAGGTCGCGCGCATCACGTTCGAGATCCTCGCACATGCGTGGCGCCGGCGTGAGACGTTGCTCGTGGATCTCAAGATCGAGTTCGGGCGGTTGATCGGTGGCGAAGGTCGCGGCAACCTCGTGATCGCCGACGTGATCGACAACGACTCGTGGCGCATTTGGCCGCAAGGGCGCGAAGAGCTGATGCTCGACAAGCAGGCGTATCGCAATCTCGAAACGGTTACACCCGCCGATCTCGATCGCGTGCGCGACAACTACGAGACGGTCGCCGAGGAAGTCGGCACGTTCCCGAGTTTGCGTCCGGGTATGGCGGCGCTGATTGCCGATGGCCCAGGATCGCTCGGCCTGCTCGATCCGATCGCCGCGGCGCTGCAAGTGTTTGGCTTGCAGACGCTACGTAAAGTTGTTTCGACGCATCTCGTGCCGGGCTACGTTCTGCAATCGTTGCAACAACTCGATGCGACGTTCGCGCGGATGGTCTACGTTGCGTCGGGCCCGCAGCTCGCCGCGATGCTCGGCGCGGCGACGCCGACGCCCGTCTTCGATGCGACGGAATTCGACGCGAGCGATCTCGCGCTCGCGGTCGCGAAAACGCTCGCACTCGACGACACCGTGATGTTCGGCCGCGTGCTCCTCGTGCAGGCCAACGCCCGTTCCGCCGTGCTTCACGCCGACGCGCAGATCAACGCCGCACCACAGCAGGCCGTCCTTGGCTGAAGACGTTCTCATCCGCACGGTCGCCGTCTCGGCGTTCGGCGACGACGCGGCGCTCGAAACGGAACTGCGCGCGCACGGTCTCGCGCTCAAACCGTCGGAGATGCGCACGATCGCGGCCAAACTCGGTCGCGATCCGACGATCGTCGAGGCGCACGCGTTCGACGCGCAGTGGAGCGAGCATTGCTCCTATAAGAGCTCGCGCCATTTCTTGCGGCGACTGCCGACCGAAGGCCCGACCGTGATGCAAGGCCCGCAAGAAGATGCGGGCATCGTTCATCTCGGAACGTGGGACGGCAAGCGTTACGGCATCGTCATCGCGCACGAGTCGCACAACCACCCCTCGCAGGTCGTGCCGTTCGAAGGCGCGGCGACCGGCATCGGCGGGATCGTCCGCGACGTGCTGTGCATGGGCGCACGCGTGATCGCGGTTGCGGATCCGCTCCGGCTCGGCCCGCAAGACGACGCGCATTCGCGCTACGTCGCGCAGGGCGTCGTCGACGGCATCGCCGCGTACGGCAACGCGATCGGCGTCCCCAACATCGGCGGGGACGTGTACTTCCACGACGGGTTCCGCGACAATTGCCTCGTCAACGTCGTGGCGCTCGGGCTCGTCGAGCAATCGGAGATCATCCATAGCGCGGCGCCCCCCGAAGCCGAGGGCTGGGATATCGTACTCGTGGGCAAAGCCACGGATCGCAGCGGTTTTGGCGGCGCGGCGTTCTCGTCGCTCGTGCTCGACGAAGCGGACGCGGAACAGAACAAGGGCGCCGTTCAAGTGCCCGATCCGTTCCTCAAGAACGTGATCATGCGCGCGTCGTATCGCGCGTTCGACGTGATTCGCGAACGTGGCCTCACGGTCGGCTTCAAGGACCTCGGCGCCGGCGGCATCATGGGGTGCACGGCGGAGATCGTGGCGAGCGGCGGCTTCGGCGCGATCGTCGATCTCGATCGCTGCCCCACGTCGCAAGACGATCTGCCCGCGGCGGTAATCGCGGTCGGCGAAACGCAGGAACGCCTCACGTGGGTCGTGCCGCCGTCGTTCACGCCGACGCTGCTCGCGATCTACAATGAAGAGTTTTCGTTGCCGCTCGTCGCTCGTGGCGCGCAGGCGGCCGTGATCGGAACGGTTACGGCGGAAAAAGAGTACGTGCTCCGCCATCACGGCGACGACGTGATGCGCGTCGATATCGAGTTCCTCACGGGCGGCGTTCGCTACGATCGTGCGTACCGTATTCCGGAGCCCGGCCTCACGGAACATCCCGTCACGAATCAAGCGGGCATGAACGAGGTCGATACGCTGCGCCCCGCCGACGCGCTCGCGGGCGACGGCCGGTCGTGGACGGTCGGCGAGCTACTGCATCGCATTCTCGCGCATCCCGACGTGTGCTCGCGCACGCCGATCTACGAGCGTTACGATTCCGTCGTGCGCGGTACGACCGCGATTCCCAGCGGGTATGGCGACGCGGGCGTGATCGTTCCGATTCCCGGCGCGCCGCTCGCGGCCGCGCTCTCCGTCGACGGCAATCCGCGCTACTCGCTCGTCGACGTACGACGCGCCGCGGAGCTCGCCGTCTGCGAATCGGTGCGCAACGTCGCGGCCGTCGGCGCGCGCCCGGCCGGGTTGACCGACTGCTTGAATTTCGGAAACCCCGAGCTGCCCGACCAGATGGGCGAGTTCGTGGCCGCGGTCGACGGCATCGCGCACGCGGCGCGCGAACTGAGCGTGCCGTTCGTCTCCGGTAACGTGAGCCTTTACAATACCTCCGCAAACGGCTCGGCGATTCCGGCATCGCCGATCATCGCGTGCGTCGGTTCGATCGCCGACGTGTCGAAGACCGCGACGCATCGGCTGAAGAAGCCCGGCCACGCGCTGTTTCTCCTCGGGCTCATGCAGAGCGCCGTGGGCGGGTCGGTCTACGCCGACGTTCGCGGCATTCGCGATACGTTGCCGCAGGCGAACTACGAGCATCTGCGACGCGAATTGCGCGCGCTCGCCGCTGCCTACGATCGTGGAACGATCGCGGCGGTCCACGATATCTCCGACGGCGGATTGCTCGTCGCGATCGCGGAGATGGCGTTTGCGAATATCGCGCTCGGGCGCGAAGCGATCGGCGTGCGGCTGCGCGATACGGCGAACTGGTCGGGCGGCATCGCCTCGCATCTCGAAGATTACTTCGGCGAGTACGGCGGGTTCGTCGTGGAGACGAACGATGCGGAGGCCTTCGCCGCGCTCGGTCGCGAGTTCGACGTAAACCTCATCGGCATCGGCGAAACGACGGCCGAACCCGCGATCGCGCTCGAAGCGGATGGCGGCGAGCGACTCGATCTGCACGCGCTCTACGAGAGCTGGTCGGCGCCGCTGCGCGATTTCTACGGCGACGTGCCGGCATGAGCGCGCGCGTCGGCGTCCTAATTTTTCCCGGCACGAACTCCGAGGAAGAGACGTGGCGTGCGTGTCGCGCCGTGGGTCTCGATGCGGAGCTCGTGTCCTGGAACGCGCCGCTCGACGACGTGCGCGCCTATGCGGCGTACGTGTTGCCCGGCGGCTTCGCGTATGAGGATCGCGTGCGCGCGGGTGCGATCGCCGCGCACGACCGGCTGATGGGCGCCGTGCGCGAAGGCGCCGCGGCCGGAAAACCCGTGCTCGGCATCTGCAACGGCGCGCAGATTCTGCTCGAGAGCGGCCTCGCGCCGCAACTCGACGATGCGACCGGCGTCCAAGCCGGGTTCACGAGAAACGCACCGCGTGGAAAATACCGCTCGACGCACGTGTACGTGAAGCTCGCGATTCCGCCCGAGCGCTGCGCGATCACCGCGACGTTGCCGGCGGGCACCGTGCTGCCCGCGTGGGCATCGCACGGTGAGGGCCGGCTCGCCGCAACGCCCGGCGTGCTCGCGCGCATCGAGCGCGAAGACCGCGTCGCGTTCGTCTACTGCGACGCCGCGGGCAACGTGACGCCCGAGAGCGTTCCGAACGGCTCCGCGCTCGGCGCGGCCGCGCTCGTGAACGGGCGCGGAAACGTGCTCGCGATCATGCCCCATCCCGAACGCGATGCCTGGACGTTCATGCATCACGACGACGCGGGCGACGGCGCCCGCGGAAATTCGGCCGCGATGCTCGCGACGTCGGGCGGCATCGCGCTCTTCGCCGGCCTCGCCGCCGCGGTCGAACGTGGGGTGCCGGCGTGATCCGCTGCATCGAAATCTCGCTGCGCATCCCCGACAACGAAGCCCGCACGGCCCTCGCCACGCTGCAACGCCTCGGCGTTTCGGCAGCGGCGCTGGAGCGCGCGGATCTCTATCGCTGCGACGTGGAAGACGCGCGTGCAGACGAGTTGCCGGAAACGCTGCGCGGGCTCGAAACGATTTTCAATCCCAACAAGCATGCCATGCGCGTTCGCGAGGGCTCGACTCCCCTTGCGGGCGAAGTGTGGATCGACGAGAGCGTCCCGGCCGGAAACGTGCCGCCTGGGCCGGTCCGCATCTCAGGGCGCACCCTCGCAGGCGTGCGCGCCATCGAACGATTTACCGCCTGGCGTTTGTTCGCGGCACCGGGCGAGCCCGCAGCACCGGACCTCGTCGTGGCGGCGACCGAGATGCTGCTCTGCAATACCGCGTTTCAGAAAGCAATCAGATAGCATGATCGCCCCCGAACTTCTCCGCACCCCGGCGCAGGGCAAGTCGAGCGACTTCTATACGATCGCGACGCTCGGATCGCACTCAGCCTTGCAGATTCTCAAGGGTGCCCACGACGAAGGCTTCCGCACCCTCGCGATCGCGAATCGCGAGACGGAGCGCTTGTATCGCTCGTTCGCGTTCGTCGACGAAGTGATCGGCATCGATCACTACGGCGAATTCATGGATCTCGTGCCCGAACTCGAGTCGCGCAAGATCATCATCGTGCCGCACGGTTCGTTCGTGGCGTATCTCTCGCTCGACGATCACAAGAAAATGTCGATTCCCTATTTTGGGAACAAAGCCGTGCTCGATCACGAAGCGAGCCGAGAACTCCAACGCCAATGGCTCACGCGCGCCGGCCTCACCGTTCCGCGCCAGTTCAAGACGAGCGCCGAGATCGATCGTCCGGTGATCGTGAAACTCTACGGCGCGCAAGGCGGCAAAGGCTACCTGTTCGTGCGCAACGCGAAGGATTTCGAGGACCGCGCCGGCCACCTCGCGCGCCAGCAGTACATCTTGCAAGAGTACATCATCGGCGTGCCGGCCTACATTCACTATTTTTACTCGCCGCTCACCGGCAAGCTCGAGATCATGAGCATGGATCGCCGGTACGAAACGAACGTCGATTCGCTCGGGCGCATTCCGGCGGCGGCGCAGCAGAACATGGAGATCGAGCCGAGCTACGTGGTGGTCGGAAACTCGCCGCTCGTGCTCCGCGAGTCGATGCTCGCCGAGGCGTACCGCATGGGCGAAGACGTCGTGCGCGTGAGCCAGGAAATCTGCGGCCCAAAGGGACTCTTCGGCGCGTTCTGCATCGAGACGATCATCACGTCGGAAGCGAAGTTCTTCGTGATGGAAATCTCGGCGCGCATCGTCGCGGGCACGAATCCGTTCATCGACGGGTCGCCGTACTCGTATCTCAACTATAGCGAACCGATGTCGACCGGCCGCCGGATCGCGCGCGAGATCAAGAACGCCTTGCTCTCGAACAACCTTCACGCCGTGCTCGATGATTCGGGAATTGTTTAACCGACACGTTCTTCGCGTCTCGGCCGCCCTCGCTTTCGGAATCGTCGCGACGCTTCACGCCGCGCCGGCTCCGGCTGCGATCGAGACGGATCCCGCCGCACTCTACGCCACGATGAAGGAAGCCTACGACCGGGGTGCCGAGCACCATTGGTCGTTCGCGAGCCAGCTGTACTACGAATCGACGGTGTTCGATGCGGGCCGCGCCTATTCGCTTTTCCGTCACGACGATCCCGAGTATAGCGAGGTCGCGCAACTCGCGGTCGACGTCGCGACGATTTTGCATTACGATCCGCTCGTCAACGACGATGCGTCGCTGTGGTACGTCCTCGAGGCGGCGAACGACGTTGCGAAAAACGGCGACGCGCCGCATCGCGCGGAGGCGAACGCCTTACTCGCGCGGCTCGATACGGCAGCGGGCGATCCCAAGAGCGTCGCCGCACTTGCCGAGCAGGATGCGCTTGCCAACGCGGCCGCGTTTCACGACGATCCGGATGCGCTCGCGAGCCTGATCGTCGCCGACGTGCGCGCGTACGGCCTCACGCACGACGAAACGTATCGTAGCGCGATGCTCCAGCATGCGGCGGATCCCGGGACGCCCCTCGAGCGCATCCCCGACCCCGAGTTCGGCGAACTGTTCGCGATCGCGCAGAGCGCCCTCACCGATCCCGGATTCACCGATGCGGATCGCGCCGCCGCGCGCACGATCCGAGAGCGCCGCGACCGCGAGCCCGAGCTGCGAACGATCGCGCGCGTCACCGCGATCCCGCACGCGCTGCGGCTCACGCGTACGGCACCCGCGGACGAATACTTCGGGCAATACAAGTATTCGCCGATCGGCGTGCGCAACGAGGTGACGCGCATCAACAAGTATCTCGACAAAGGCTGGGGTTACCGGATGGAAAACGACGCGCTCTTCGTCGATTCCGCGCTCGAGGATTGGCAGCACCAGTATCCGCGCGACGAGACGTTGCCGAGCACGCTGCTCGACGCGTACGAGTTGATGGAGCGCGTACAGACGCCGAAAACGGAAGAGGCCGCGGAGCGTTTGAAAGCGATCTTATCGTTCAATATCCGGCGTCGCGGCAAGCCCAGGAGCTCTCATCGTAAGCAGTCCCGGACCGGGTCCCGATATCGCAGCGACGCTCGCAGATTATGATGCGGGCGCGCTAACGCTATGCTCGGTCGGCAGCCACTCCGCACTCGACGTTGCGTTCGGCGCGCGCGCGCAGGGCTTGCGGAACCTGATCGTCACCGCGCGCGGACGCGATCGGACGTACGCGCGCTATTACGCGCGCCAGGGCGCTCCGGCGCGCGGATGCGTCGATGCGACGCTGCAGGTCGATCACTTCGCCGACATCCTCGAGGAGAGCGTACAGCGCCGTCTGCTCGACGCGAACGCGCTCTTCATCGCGAACCGGTCCTTCGAAGTGTACCTCCACGAGCGGTTTTCGTACGACGAGATCGAGAACCGCATGCTCGTGCCGTTCTTCGGCAACCGCCGCCTCTTGCGCGCCGAAGAGCGCGACGAAGCCGATAATCAGTACGCGCTTCTCGCGAGCGCCGGAATCCGTCATCCGCGCACGTTCGCATCGCCGGACGAGATCGATACGCTCGTGATGGTAAAGGCCCAGCACGCACGCGTCACGTTCGAGCGCGCGTTCTTTCTATGCTCCTCGCCCGACGAGTACCGCGAGCAGGCCGAGCGGTTGCGTTCGGCCGGCATGGTCGACGATGCGGGGCTCGCGAGTGCGCGCATCGAGGAGTACGCCCTCGGGCCGAGCGTCAACCTCAATTTCTTTTGGTCGCCGATTCTCGGCGAGCTCGAATTGCTCGGGACCGATACGCGCCGACAGACGAACCTCGACGGCTTGCGCTCGCTCCCGCCGGGGCAGCTCGAAGCGGCCGCGCGCATCCCGGTGCGGATGGAAGAAGCGGGCCACATCGCGACGACGCTGACCGAATCGATGCTCGAGAAGGCGTTCGAAATGGGAGAGCGCTTCGTGCGCGCGGCAGCGGCCGCGAATCCGCCCGGCGTGATCGGCCCGTTCGCGCTGCAGTGCATCATCGTGGCCGGGCCGCCGAAAGAGTTCGTGGTGTACGACGTATCGCTCCGCATCCCGGGCTCGCCCGGCACCCGATACACGCCGTACAGCGCGTATCGGTGGGGCCGCGACGTCTCGGTTGGGGAGCGCATCGCGATGGAAGTCGTGATGGCGCGCGACGCCGGGCGGCTCGCGGAGATCCTCACGTAGCGCCGCGCGCCGCACGCGCGCTCGCGGGCGTCGGGTGCGCGGTCGTTCTCGTATGCGCGGCCGCGTCGGCCGTATCGGTCTGGTTCGTCGTGTGCGGGACCCTCGCGTGTGCCGTGACGGCAGGGGCCGCGTTCTACGGCGCCTACGTGGGCTTCGACGAACGCTTGCGGCGGCGGCCGTGAGCGCGCGGACGCAGGGTCGTCTCCGGTCGGCTGGAACGGGCGATTTATGACGACGCCAACGATGGATGCGGCGAGCGCGCGCACGCGTCCGGCTACGGTCGTAATTCTGGATTTCGGCGCGCAGTACAGCCAACTGATCGCGCGCCGCGTCCGCGAAGCGAACGTATACTCCGAAATTCTTCCGCACGACGCGCCGTGGAGCGAGATTGCGAAACGCGAACCGGTGGCGATCGTCCTGACGGGCGGCCCCGAGAGCACGCTCGCGGACGACGCGCTCGGCATCGATCCCGCGGTGCTCGCGTCCGGCATTCCGATTCTCGGCATCTGCTACGGCATGCAACTGATCGCGCGCGATCTGGGCGGCACGCTCGTCGCCTCGACGCATCGCGAGTTCGGTGCCGCATCTCTCGAAATCGTGACGCCCTCGCCGCTCACCTCCGGGATTCCGGAACGCAGCCGCGCGTGGATGTCGCACGGCGATACCGTCGTCGCGCCGCCGCCCGGTTTCACGACGCTCGCGCGCACCGCGAAGTGTGCGGTCGCTGCGATCGGAGATGCCGCGCGTAACATTTACGGCGTGCAATTCCATCCCGAGGTCGTGCACACCGAAGCCGGTAAGACGGTGATCTCGAATTTTCTGCACGGCGTCGCGGGCATCGCGCCGGCGTGGAAGATGGACTCGTTCGTCGACACGACGATCGCGCAGATCCGCGCGCAAGTCGGCAACGGGCAGGTGATCTGCGCGCTCTCCGGGGGCGTCGATTCCGCCGTGGCGGCTACGCTCGTGGCGCGCGCGATCGGCTCGCAGCTCACGTGTGTTTTCGTCGACACCGGACTCTTGCGCGCGGGCGAAGGCGATGCCGTGATGTCGGCGTTCCGCGACGTCTTACATCTCGACGTGATCCGCATCGATGCGAAGGCACGATTCCTCGAACGGCTCGCCGGCATCGACGATCCCGAAGAGAAACGCATTCGCATCGGCCACGAATTCATCGCGATCTTCGAAGAAGAATCGAAGAAGATTCCCGGCGTCGAGTTTCTCGTGCAAGGCACGCTCTATCCCGACGTGATCGAATCGAAGACGCCCGATTCGAAAGCCGGCCACAAAATCAAATCGCATCACAACGTCGGCGGTTTGCCGGAGCACATGGCACTCGCACTCGTCGAACCGCTGCGTTCGCTCTTTAAGGACGAAGTGCGCGAGGTCGGGCGCGTGCTCGGCTTGCCCGAGCATATCGTGGAACGTCAACCGTTTCCGGGTCCGGGGCTTGCGGTGCGCGTGCTCGGCGAAGTTACGGCGGAACGCTTGGAAACCGTGCGTGCGGCCGATGCGATCGTGACGAGCGAGATCGAGGCCGCGACGCTTTCGCCGAAGCCGTGGCAATATTTCGCGGTGCTGACGCCGCTTCGAAGCGTCGGCGTGATGGGCGATGGGCGCACGTATGCGAACCTCGTTGCCGTGCGCGCGATTACGAGCGAGGACGGCATGACGGCCGACTGGGCGCGTCTGCCGCACGAACTCCTCGAGCGAATCAGCACGCGCATCGTCAACGAGGTCGGCGGCGTGAATCGCGTCGCGTACGATATCACCTCGAAGCCTCCCGCAACGGTGGAGTGGGAGTGAAGATTCTCGTCGTTGGAAACGGAGCGCGTGAGGACGCGCTCTCTTGGCGGCTGTCGCGCTCCGAATCGTGTAGCGAACTCTTCGCGGCACCCGGAAACGCCGGCACCGCGTCGCGCGGAACGAACTGGGCGATTCCCGCGACCGATGGAAAGTCGCTGCTCGCGCGCGCGCTCGAAGAGAAGATCGATCTCGTCGTCGTCGGTCCGGAGACCGCGATCGCCGCAGGCGTGTGCGACCGTTTCCGCGAGGCGCGCATCCCGACGTTCGGCCCCAACCGCGCCGCCGGCCGACTCGAATCGAGCAAGATTTTCGCCAAGCGTTTCATGGAACGCCACGGCATCCCGACCGCGAAGGCGCGCGTCGTTCACTCGTTCGCGCACGCAGAGAAAGCGCTTGCGGATTGGCGCGGCGGCTGCGTCGTGAAAGCCGACGGACTCGCTGCCGGTAAGGGCGTCGTGGTCGCGCCGGATGCGCCGAGCGCGCTTTCCGTTCTGCGTGACTGGTATGGATCCGGCGGCGTGCCGGGCGGCGGAAGCGACGTGCTGCTCGAGGAGAAGCTCGAGGGCCGCGAGGTCAGCGTATTCGCAGTCGGCGACGGGAAGCGATTCGTGATCGTCGGTGCGGCGTGCGACTACAAGCGCGCGGGCGACGGCGACACGGGTCCGAACACGGGCGGGATGGGCGCGTATTCGCCGCCCGCGGGCTTCCCGGCCGACCTTCAAGAGATCGTGCGCGAGCGCGTTCTCGATCGCGTCGCCGCGGGGCTCGCCGCGGAGAACGAACGCTTCGTCGGCGTGCTGTATTGCGGCCTCATGTGGACGGCCGCCGGTCCGTCGGTGATCGAATTTAACGTGCGGTTCGGCGATCCGGAAACGCAGGTGTTGATGCCCCGCGTGCGCGGCGATTTCGCGCGCTTGCTGCGCGGCGCCGCCGAGGGCACGCTCGACGAGAGCGCGGCGACCTTCGACGGCGACCCGTGCGTCGGCGTCGTGCTCGCGACGGCCGACTATCCGCGCACGAGCACGCCGCTACGCGACCTCGGTTCGGATCTCTCGCTCGGCGAGGGAAGCGTCGCTTTTTGGGGAGCGTCGAGCGCACGCGACGGCGTCGTCGATGCGGGCGGCGGACGCGTGCTCACGGTGACTGCCTTGGGATCGGATCTCGAGCTCGCGCGCAGCAATGCATACCGAGCGGTCGACGTCCTCGCGCGCCGCATGGGTGCGGGCGTCTCGCTCAGCTACCGCAGCGATATCGCCGCCAATCTGCAATGACCGAAGGAGCCCTCGGAGCGCCTTCGGCGAAGTAGGGCGGCACGTAGCACGGGGTGGCGATGAAACTCCCTCGGTGGGCCACGTGTAGTGAGGAGTGGTATGTATCAATCGCAGCGGCCACAATTCGGAGCGGTCACCGCATCGACCCCCGCCCTGCTCGGGCAGGTCCTCGGGATAACCGGGGCCGGTTTCCTCGTCACGGCGATCACCGCGTACTTCTCGAAAGATTTTCCGTACGGCGCGTCGCTGATCGCGATGCTCGTCGGTTTCGGCTTCTTGATCGCCATCAGCGCGACGCGCGGGAACCCCGGGCTCTCGATGCTGATGTACTACGCCTTCACGGCGTGCGAGGGCATCGGCATCGGTCCCGTGATCGCAAACTACGCGCGCATCGATGGATCGGGCGTCGTGGTCGAGGCCGCCGCAACGACGGGTGTGGGAATGCTGACGCTCGCCGCGATCGTCTCCCTCACGAGTTTCGACTATCGCAAGCTATCGGGCATCGCGTTCGGCGCGCTGCTCGCGCTCATCGTGGTCGGCCTGATCTCCGCGTTCACGCATTTCTTGCATCCGCAGGTCTACTCGTGGCTCACGCTCGCCGTTTTCACGTTGCTCGTGCTGGTCGACTTCGGTCGGATCCGGGCGGGCGGCGGCGGCCAGACGGCGATCGAACTGGCCGTCTCGATCTACCTGGACTCGATCAACATCTTCTTGGCGCTCCTATCGATTTTCAGCGGCGGCCGAAGCCGCCGATGATCCCCCGGAATCGGCGTCCGATTCGGGGAAGATAGGCGAATGGCACGCGATTACGACGGCGAAGCGCCGATGCCGGCCGGCGATTCGATGCACGAAGCGTGCGGAATCGTCGGAATCTACGCTCCTGGGAACGAGGTCGCGCGGCACGCGTACTTCGGGCTCTACGCCCTCCAGCACCGCGGCCAAGAGTCGGCGGGCATCGCGGTCTCCGACGGGGCGACGATCGTCTGCCACCGCGAGATGGGCCTGATCTCGAGCATCTTCGATGAGAACGTGCTCGGAACGCTGACCGGCTATATTGCGGTCGGGCACACGCGCTACTCCACGACCGGCTCGTCGATCGTCGTCAACGCGCAACCGCTACTCGAACATTCGGATTTCGGCGAAGTCGCGCTCGCGCACAACGGAAACCTCACGAACACCGACGACCTCCGAGACACGCTCAACGCCGCGACCGTCTTGCAGGCGACGTCCGATTCCGAAGTGCTCGCGAAGGCGATCGTCCAAGCGCCCGGCGACGATATGATCGCGCGCATACGCCACGTGATGACGCGCGCCGAGGGCGCGTATTCGATCGTGATGTCCACGTCGCGCGCGCTCTACGCCTTCCGCGACCCGTGGGGCGTGCGGCCGCTCTGTTACGGGCGTTTCCCCGGCGGCGGCTATATGTTCGCCTCGGAATCGTGTGCGCTCGCGACGGTCGGCGCGGAATACATTCGCGAACTTGGTGCGGGCGAGATTATCTGGATCGACGCGGACGGCCTCCACGTCGACGCGGCGCCGAGCGCGAAGCCGCAAGCGCTCTGCATGTTCGAATACATTTATTTCGCGCGACCGGACTCGACGCTGAGCGGCAAATCGATTTACATGGCGCGGCTCGAGATGGGTCGCCAACTCGCGCGCGAGCATCCGGCCGAGGCCGACGTGGTAATGGCGATTCCCGACTCCGCGATTCCGGGCGGCATCGGCTTCTCGCAAGAAGCGGGCCTGCCGTACGTCGAGGGGTTGATCAAGAACCGCTATATCGGGCGCACGTTCATCAGCCCCGACCAGCGGATGCGCGCGCGCGGCGTGCAGCTCAAGTTCAACCCGATTCGCGAATTACTCGAGAACAAACGCGTGATCGTGGTCGACGATTCGATCGTCCGCGGCACCACGACGCCACGTATCGTGAAGCTGCTGCGCGATGCCGGCGCGCGCGAAGTGCACGTGCGCATCACGTCGCCGCCGATCATCCACCCGTGTTATCTCGGCGTCGACATGGCGACGCACGAGGAGTTGATCGCCGCGAACTTCACGATCCCCGAGATCTGCGAGAAAATCGGCGCCGATTCGCTCGGATTTCTCAGTAAAGAAGGCCTCCTCAGTGCCGTCGGCCGCAAGCGCGGCGAGATGTGCCTCGGCTGCCTGACCGGCGAATACCCGGAAACGTACAACGGTCCGCCCGTGTACGAAATGGCCACGCGCCAGTAATCTTCGGGTACGCGGGCTGCATGCAGTATACGAACTTGGGCCGGACCGGCCTCAATGTGTCGCGGGTTTGCCTCGGCACGATGACGTTTGGGAATCAATGTGATGTCGCGACGTCGCACGCGATTCTCGATGTGGCGGCCGATGCGGGCGTCACGTTCATCGACACCGCCGACGTTTATCCGATTCCGCCCGATCTCGCAACGGTCGGCCGCACCGAGGAGTTCATCGGGCCGTGGTTGCGCGATCGGCGCGATGCGTTCGTGCTCGCGACGAAGTGCTATTTCCCGATGGGCCCGGGAATAAACGATCGCGGCAACGCGCGCGTCCATATGATTCGCGCGCTCGATGCGTCGCTACGCCGATTGCAGACCGACTACATCGATCTGTATCAGATCCATCGCTGGGACGATGCGACGCCGATCGAAGAAACGCTCGAAACGCTCGACGATCTGCGGCGCGCCGGAAAGATCCGCTACGCGGGCGCGAGCAATCTCGCGGCCTGGCAACTGATGCAGTCGCTGCGCGCGAGCGACGCGCGCGGCACGGTACGCTTCGATAGCGTACAGCCGCGCTACAATATGCTCTTCCGCGAGATCGAGAGCGAGATGGTGCCCGCATGTGTCGCGAACGGCGTTGGTATCATCTGCTATAACCCACTTGCCGGCGGCATGCTCACGGCAAAATACGAGACGGGCGAAGCACCTCGCGCGGGTACCCGCTTCACGCTCGGCGGCGCATCGGGCGAACTCTATCGCCGCCGCTACTGGCAACAAGAGACGCTCGAGGCCGTCACGCGGCTCGCAAACGACGTGAAGTCGCGCGGTAGGTCGCTCACACATGTCGCGCTCCGGTGGACGCTCGACCAACCCGGTATCACGAGCGCAATCGTCGGCGCCAGCCGCCCCGAACAATTACGAGATTCGCTTGCGGGCGTGGACACCGCGCTCGATGATGCGGATCGCGCTTCGTGCGATGCCATTTGGTACGCATTGCCGCGCAGACGTCCTAGCGAACTCGGCTAGGTCGCGGGCCGCGCAATCATAAGGGAAGATGCGGTTCGAGCAGCGGGATCGTCGATTGGTCGTCCTGTGCTTCTTCGACCGCACCCTCGCACCACAGGTCGCGTGTCCACGGCTTTTGGACCGGCGTGTAGTCGTCGGTCTCTTCGCCGCCTGACGTGCCCTTCGTAACGTGCCAGTCGACATCGCATAGGAGCGCTCCACGGCGCGCGAGTGCGCGACCGAGATCGGTGCCGGGAGAAATGCGATAGTCGAACGATAGCGTGCGCGACCAGCCGGTCTCGAAATTACGGCTCCGGTACGCATACGACGTGATCCGCACGTTGCGGATCGGGCCGAGGACGAAGCGACGACAGTTCGCGCCGAGCTCGTCCGGTTCTCCGCACGGAACGCTCGCGCGGCGGCCGGCCGGCGAGTAGGCCCAATTCGCGTGACCGCCGTCGAGATATCCGACGGAAAGAAACGCCTCGCGAACCTTTGCCGAGCGCGGCTGTGCGAAATATTCCGGGTCGAGCGAAATCGTGCCGTGCCCGGCCCACTTTGCGGACGCTTTCTGCATTTCCGCAAATCCCCACGCGCGCACGTCGTTCGACGCTTTGTCCCAATCGACGGAATAGCTCTGCAATGCGAGGCCGGTGTGACACGCGTTTAGCACGAGCAGCGCGACGGCGATCGCGAGTACGCGTCGCAGAGAGTTAGCCGTGATGAACGAGCGGGGTCCCACTCAAACCGTTGATCACGAATTGCACGGCGAGCGCGGCGAGAATGATCCCGAGTAACCGCGTGACCACGTGAACGCCCGTCGTTCCGACGATGCGGAGCAGCGACGTTGCGAGGCTCATGCAACACCATGTCGCCGCGAGCGCGGCCCCGTACGCCGCGGCGAGAATTCCGATCTCGCCGGCCGAGCCGTGCGTCATGCCGCCGAGTAACAGGACGGTCGCGATCGTGCCGGGGCCCGCGATCATCGGGACCGCGAGCGGAAACACGGCCGGGTTCTCGGCGGCCGCCGCATCGCGTTCTTCCTCCACGGTTTGCTTCGTGCCGGTCTTGCGTGCGAAGAGCATGTCGATCGCGATGAGGAAGAGCAAGATGCCGCCCGCGATCGTGAACGCGGGCAGCGTGATGCCGAGGTAGCCGAGTAGCGGCCGGCCGATGAGGCCCATGATGAGGATGATGACGGCTGCGACGATGACCGCTTGGTTTACGACGCGCTGACGGGCGCGAGGTTCCGAACCGGCCGTCGACGCGAGCGTCAGCGGAATCATCCCCACGGGATCGATAATCGTAAAGGCCGTCGCGAATGCCGTGGCGGCAAAACGAAGATCGATGATGGGCTACTTCTAGTTGACGGAGGCCGTCGCTTTGCTCGCGCCGTTCGTCTTCGCAGCACCCGGCTTGGCCGCGGCGTCTTCCGCGAGCGCGACGAACGCGCGCACGGGGTATCCCGTCGGACCTTTCGCGAGATACGCCGTTTCCGCATCGGTGTACGCGGTGCCAGCGATATCGAGATGGATCCACGGCACGTCGCCCACGAACGCTTTGAGGAACGCGGCTGCCGTGAGACTACCCGCGGCGCGGCCGGCGGAGTTCCGCAGGTCGGCGATTTCGCTCTTCACCGTCGTCGAGAATTCATCGTACAGCGGCAGCGGCCAATAGCGCTCCGTCGTGCTCTTCGTGACGTCGATGAAGTGGTCGCGGAACGCGTCGTCGTTCGAGATCGTGCCCGTCGCCGCGTGACCGAGCGCGACGACCATCGCGCCGGTCAACGTCGCTGCATCGACGATCTTCGTCGCGCCGAGCTCGCGTGCGTAGCACAGGCCGTCGGCGAGAATCAGACGCCCTTCGGCATCGGTGTTGATCACTTCGATCGTCTTGCCGTTCATCGCGTGCAAGACGTCGCCGGGCTTCATCGCGCGCGGACCCGGGAGGTTCTCGCTCGAGGGCACGATCCCGATGATGTTGGCCTTCGGCTTGAGCTGCGCGATCGCGCCCATCGCCGCGATCACGCCCGCGCCGCCGCACATGTCGTACTTCATCTCGTGCATGTTCTCGGCCGGCTTGATCGAGATGCCGCCGGAGTCGAACGTGAGGCCCTTGCCGACGAGCGCGAGCTTTTCTTTCGAACTCGGATCGCCCGTGTACTCGAGCACGATCATCGCCGCGTCTTCGTCGCTACCGCGCGAGACGCCGAGAATCGATCCCATGCCCTTCGCGAGCATCGCCTCTTCGTCGAGCGAATGGAACTTGAGCCCGTATTTTTCCGCGATCTCGGCCGCGCGCGATGCGAGGATCGTCGGCGTCATGTCGTTTGCCGGCGTCAGCGCGAGAATGCGCGCAAAGTTCACCGCTTCACCGATGATCCGCCCGCGCTCCGCGCCCGCTTCGATCTTCGCGCGATCGAGTTCGGTCGCACCGGCGGTCGTCACGAGCGTCACCGTGTCGAGCACGATCGGCTTCTCCGGTTCCGTGCGATACGTCGTCGAATCGATCGTTCCGCCGAGCGCGCCTTCAACGATGAAGCCGGCCGCTTCGGATGCGTGCTTCGCCGCTTCCAGCGGAAGCGTGAACGCGATCTTCGAGAAGCCGCGTTTGCCGAGATACCGCACGGCCGCGCCGGCATACTTTGCGAGCGACGACGCGTCGAACTTCGCGCGGTCGCCGAGTCCGACGACGAGCACGCGCTTCGGCTCGCTCGCGGCGTGCAACAGCACGAGCTCGCCCGTCGCTCCTTTGAATTCGTTCGAAGCCAGAACGTCCGCAATGGCGCCGGCGAGCGCGGTGTCTGCGGCCTGCGCGGCGCCGTCGAGACGACCATCCGCGAAGACGGGGACCACGAGGGCCCCCGCGCGCAGCGCTTCCGGAGCGCCTGACGTAACGGAGATTTGCATGACGTACCTTTCGAGGGGTGGAACGGATTCCAGGAAATGAGCGATTCGAGCAAAGTTTTGCCGTCGGAAGAGGGCCCCCTGCGCCACGATGCGTACGCGCGTGCCGGCGTCGACATCGCCGCGGGTAACGCGGCCGTTGCTCGTTATCGGGAAGTAACTTCGGCGTGGCGCCACCCGGACCAGCTTGGATCGATCGGCGGCTTCAGCGGCCTCTTCAAACTCCCGGGCGACGACAAGCGACTTCTCGTTGGTTCGACCGACGGAGTCGGCACAAAGATCCTTATTGCGGCGCTATCCAAGCGCTACGACACGGTCGGCGCCGACCTCGTGAACCACTGCGTGAACGACATTCTCGTCGTAAATGCGAAGCCGCTTTTCTTTTTGGATTATCTCGCGGTCGGTAAGCTCGATCCTGAGGTTGCCGGGCTCGTCGTCGGCGGCGTTCAGCGCGCGTGCCGAGCGAACGATTGTGCGCTACTCGGCGGCGAAACGGCGGAAATGCCGGGGCTCTATGAGCCAGATCACTTCGATCTCGCCGGGACGATCGTCGGCGTCGTGGACGCGGCCGACGTGCCGGATCCGGCGACCGTGGCACCCGGCGACTGCATCGTCGGGCTGCCGTCCGTTGGGCTTCACACGAACGGATACTCGCTCGCGCGCTCGCTCGTTCCGTTCGAGGAGTGGAACGCACCGTTTCCGGCTGCGGGCCCAGGCGTGACGTACCTCGACGCGCTGCTCGCAGAGCATCCATCATATTACGATGCCGTTCGCGCGATTCAAAAGGTCGCGCATGTGAAAGCGATGGCGCACATCACGGGCGGCGGGTTACTCGAGAACGTGCCGCGCACGTTGCCCGAGCGTTGTAAAGCGATCTTCGAGCAATCGCGCTGGAGCGTGCCGCCGATTATGGAAGAGCTCGTGCGCCGCGGCGCGCTCGACAACGAGGAGCGCTATCGCACGCTCAACATGGGCGTGGGTTATACGCTGATCGTTCCGATGGCGGATGGCGAGAAGGCGGAGAGTGCGTGGCCCGGCG
>Ga0209611_10000794_pt1 | contig 50015 bp, 36 predicted proteins | sample S1TSphgellanicum_3_FD_187693 | JGI IMG/M metagenome (GOLD analysis project Ga0209611, IMG submission 187693) | Host-associated microbial communities from peat moss isolated from Minnesota, USA - S1T2_Fc - Sphagnum magellanicum MG (SPAdes) (version 2) | ecosystem: Host-associated > Plants > Peat... | reverse complement strand
ACCATATAGTGAACCATTTTCACCAATGAAGGTAAGGGCAGTGGAATTATAGTGAACTTAATTCACTTTTATGGTTGCACAGTGAAATAGCCTAGTGAACTACACCACACTTTCCTAGTAGTGTGTTTTCTAAAAGACTCCCAAAAAAAACCACTACTCTTGGAATTTTGAAGAGCTTTGCTTGGCTCATCATCAATGACCAAGGCTTAGTTTCTTGCCCATAGGGTAGTCTTTGATAAGTAGAATACACACGACTTAAATCCTTGAGATAATAATAATTTCTAGTTGTGAGTTGACTTGATGTCATTGAACATTGTTCATGCCCCCAAATGAAAAAAAATTGGTCAATAAAGTCTTGCAGCAATAGCAAAGTAAGAACTTCCATAACATCTTCAATCAACATACAAAACCAAATTCCAATATAAAACTTCTTAAATGCATGTGTAAGAAAATGTTGAACTCCAACTTTTACTTCCACTTTAGTGCTATCAATATTTTCCCCCCTCACATGTTGCTTCCCTTGTAAAACAACACTCTGCGAAAAATAACACAAAACACCATTCACGCTAACAATAAAAAGAAATTTGAGGAAGAAGGACATGAACAAAATCATCAACATACACGTGTGATTGATGCAGATGGATAGAAGGGAATGACCTACATAACCAATAGAAGTTAGCATAACCAAACATATAAATAATGAAATCAAATATGTTTTCAAATAATATTATAACACATAATCCTCTATATCATCCAACAAATTAAAAGTAGGGTTGAAGAGCTCAATTTAAATACAATTCATTAATCTCAATCTCCATTAGCATCAACTACATGTGATGAAAGTGTGGGGTAGCAATTAACTTACATACTACAAGTGTAGGGTAATCCTTATTTCCACTACAAGAAGATTTAATTGACTATCATTCTTGTTTATTTATCTTTACACACAAAAATAACTCCCAACATATTATCTTTTGAAAATTAGAATTTTGTGTATCATCTCTAGTAAGCATCCCTAACAAAATATTTGAATCTAAGAATCAAGTGGGCACCTGATACTATATTCATATTTCCTCTTGTATGAAACCAATATTCAACCTAACAACTTGCAATTTTTTAAATTTTCAGTCCATTTTTACAAAACTACCCGAACTTTAAAATGATATTAAAACACCAATTACATCTTATTCTTCATTTTCATTCTCACCTTTGTACAATATGAAGCATGACAACTACCACCACAATCTTCAAATAATGTCTTATATTTGGGATCATTTTGACTAATATGCTTAATGCTACCAAAAGGTTTTCTTTCTACAAAAGTGGAAACACTAAGTCTTGAAGACTAAAGAGCCTCTAAGTAAGGTAGAACGGCTTCCAACAAATATTATTGCTATCTCCAATAGAACTATTGAATGTCTTGGCAAAAATCACATTATATGTTGAAGTTGAGCATAGGCTCTCCAATGGAATGGAACACCCTTCTACGACATGGAACCTAGGAACTTGACCATCTGCACAATGAACCTTACTTACACACAACATTGTTCCGCTTCACACAATCTTTTAAAACACAGATTAGATTCATACCTATCATAATCATCATCAATGCCTCTACGAGACCTTGGACCAACATCCCTACCAAAGGACTCCACTTTAAATTACACCTTGCTAATGCGACATTCATCACCTTCAACAAAATCAATAAATTTGTCATCAATAAGACTTTCAATCTACATTTCCCAATCACTCTTACCACTTGGAAAAACAATTTTAGCCCACCTTTTCACAATGGAAAAAACTAGGTCTTATACATCCCGATGTGGATAAAAAAAAAAACCTCCTAAATCAAAATTTTCAAAACCATTCTCAATAGTTTCAACAATATTCAAAACAATCTATCAAGTGTGCCAATTGCATTGCACCTACCAAGTCAAAGCATGGAAAATAGGACCATAAAATAAAATTCAAAATGAAAATTCCAATAACAAAAAAACAAACATTTAAAACAAATTCAAAAAAATCGGCCACTTGATTACAAAATCATTAAAAAAATATTTTGGAAAAAATTGAACAAACATGTTTGAATTGGGTGGTTGGTTGATTTTAACCACAATACAATTTGACCAACAAGAAAAAAATAGTTATAAAATCAAGTAGTTGCCCCATACTAACCACCGATAAAAAAAACAAAAAGCAATGAAATCATAGGTTTAGAAGGCATGGGATGAACAATTGTTACAAACTAATAAAATAACAATTAAAAGGAAAATTAAGGGAATAGAATTGGGCAATCGCTTGATTCTAACCAACCAACAAAAATACCTTCAACAAAAAGAACACCATGATATTAGAATTGGGCAGCCATTCGATTCCGTCCACCAACAAAAATTAATGTAAAAAAAACAATAGCACAAGTTTACCAAGCGATTGTTTGATTCTAGAACAGAAAATTTGCAATAACTAACCCAATTTATAGAAAGCAAACCAATTCCATTTAAGAACCATATACTTAGTTTTCAATTCGAAGAAATATTATCAGGCAATCTAATGGATTTGATTGAATAGCAAGGATAAAAAATGATCCTACATTCACTAGATTTCTATTGGTGGGAGAATGCAGTAACAAAAACTCTAATAATATGGAATCCATTGTAACGAAATTATCCTCAATAATTACGATTGGTATATGAATAAAAAAGGAAAATACCCTATGTACTTTTCTTTGTTGGGCTCATTTCTTCTAAGTGTAGAAGGCCAAACATCTATTCTCCAATGTTCAATGCAAGGATTTGCTCCTTGATTGAGCTATCCCAATTTACAGAGAATTTTTTGACATTGGAACCATAAGCAGGAATTCTGGCTTGCTTTTCTATAGGATTCACAATGTAATCATCAAAATCCATATCATTTTCGACATTCTTTTGGCACACACCTTGCTTGCTTTGAGGTCTTTTTATAAGTATAGGATTGTCATTTCTTGTCTACATACATGATTAGGTCCATCTTGAGCTGATTTCTTTTTTGTAGTATGACCTAAGCTCCTTGATGTTCTCACTTCACTGCTCGACTAGGATCTTTTTGACAATTTTCTAATATCCCTAGAATCATTGCCTTTTGCAGTGTCCTCTTCATAATCCACATGTTCATTGTCATCTTCCTAATCCTCTAAGTTATCATCGGTATATATGTCCTTTAGATTGTGTTCATTATTCGAGTGAGCTAATAACCCAAACACCATTCGTAAATATATAGAAGCTGTTATTTTTCCTTTCAGAGCAAATCCAAAAGGCAAAAACCCAAAGACTTTACATTTTAACTCCTATGAAGTAACAACAACACATAGTGGAAGTCAAAAAACTTTTAGGGAAGACAACAAGAGTAGAAATCTGCACATAAAGTAAAGGAATTAATTTACCAATGCAAGAAAGGAGAGTGCACCACCACCATAAATATTAACAATGGAGACCCTATCCAAGAGCAACGAAAGAAAAATAGTGTGGAGAGCCTCTAAGCAAACCTCCTACTTATAAACTTGGCATACATCCATGTGTGTTGAGTCCTTCCTTGTGATCACACTGGGAAGCCGATTGTTTCTTAAGGCCTTCTTAACAACATCCTCTCCAACATTCCTTCTAAACAAATAAACAAAAAAAAGAATAAGGCTCTCAACAACTGTATTACACCCGTTAGGGAGTTTTCCAGCTATGGATGGTAGGTCCCAATTTCGTATTCTATGTATGGATCAATTATAGTTTTATGAATTGTAAACATTAAATACTCGAAGAACTCCTTTTCACATATACACACCCACACACCGATGTGCATTGTGTAATCTTTTAATCTGCTAAGAACACTTTCCCATTTGTCCCCTTTCCAAATAGTGAACTCCTTCAAGTTTTTAGTGGTGCAAATCACAACAATGGTACCATTAACACCTTGCTAAAAGAAATCAACATTATTTTCAAAATCAAGAATCTACTTCAATGTAGACATGTCCATAATCTCCTGGCACCTGTAGGAGTTTTCAAAAAAAAGTGCATCCACTAGCACACCTTTAGGACTCATGCTTGACTTCCACCTACTTAAGCTATTAATGAATGATGGTGGGGGAGGATCCTTGGATGGATTCAACTTCAATTTGTTGGTGAAAAAATTCTTTGTTAGTTACTACTCCAGGATTGTGAATAACTGATCATCATATTCATTAATAGCCTTGACCTCCTTCCACTCCTTCATGGTGTAAGTACTTCTGACTGAAATTAATCTTGAAAAACCACGGTGCACCATGATTTCATGCTTGATCACCTTCTTGTGTTATAGAACGAGGGACCAGTTTAGCATTATTTTAATGTGAGGATCACCTCCTCCCATTGGCTGATATTGCAACACCACCCTTTGAGCCAAAAGTTCATTCGCAAGATCAATAAATTGGGATTCACTTAGTCTGACGAGGGGAGATAACGCAAATTTCCCTAAAGGAATAGGATTTGATGGTAAAGAACCAGTACCATCAAGGATTCTTCCTTCCTCCCATGCAAGGAAAATAGTTGACCATAGGTTAAATACTTGATTTGATGCCAAAAGAATATTAATATCTTCCTTCATTGATTTCACTCCGAAAACAACCTAGAGTGAACCTTTAAAAATCTACATCATTTACAAAGTGATTAGATTTGGATATTTTGTAAACAATAAAGCATTACAACACACAATTGGTAATCTTAATAATATACCTTCAAATCCTTAGAATGTCAATTTGAACTTAATATTGCGGTTGGACGTCCAAGTTTTATCTAGATGTGTCAAACATGAGAGAGGTTCTCCCTATATGCGGGTAAACACTTCTGCATGTGCTTAAGGTTGTTCAATGTTGATGAAAATTTCTACATCTAGAAAGTCTCTGGATGCCATACCACAACAAGCTAGAAACTTGAAAAAAACTCCCACAATTTTGGATTAACATTGTCAAGTGCAAAAATTTCTTATAAGAAAAAAATTGAGTCAAAATAGTTATTTAGTTCAGAAAGATAATCAAGTTCTCGTGCATATGAAAAAATGGGATACCTGCAGCACTACAGCTGTATGCTAGCCGCCAAGGACAAAAAACATGCATTTTGAGATCTCATTCTAACTAGTGGGTTTAATTGGAAAGATTTCCTCCAAATCCATTAGACTTGCTGGACACACATACATTCGCAACTTCCATTAAATCTTGTGTTGGGTCATAAACTTAATCTTTATTTCATTCTTGCGCTTCATGCATAATGGGCGACAACAAATCCGTGATGGTGTTTCAACAAAACGTTGAACAACTATTTCGACATCAGGAATCACTTTAAAACTTAATGAACAATAATCATCAAATTTTGTAGACATAGCCTAGTCGATTACTTTACATTTTGCTTCGTTGAAGTCTTTGGGGTTCTTATGCATCACAACATTATCAACAATGTTTTCTTTTATTTTAGTCTTTGTCTTCTCCTTCTTTACCCTCTTTCGCTTCTTTTGTGTTATAGAACTTTCAACGTTTGTAGCCAATGTTGATTACAGTTGCACCATCTTTCCCTTCTTCGCCTTCACCTTCAATTCGCTTTGCACAATAGTGAATTGCACACAAATGTTCTCCCCATTTAGCACACTAATGCTTGAGACATTGAACTCAACCTCAATGCTTATTGGAAAATTTAACTCATCAATCAACTTTTTTGTGTTACACAATAACCTTGCACAACTTCGAGGATCACTATTTAGATCGTCGAAGAGCAAAAGTATAAAAGATTCATCCTCATCGAACTAAAATATTTCTTGCACAATTTATTTTTTTACATAGTCATTTGTCCCCAACTTCATGTAACAAAACACAAACTTATGATCCTTGTCTTTGTCCTTCAATGAAACACCCTAGGATGTTATTTTGTTGTGGAATTCCCAGATTCCTAGAAAAGCTTTGTTGTACTCCTCATTGATTCCTTGTTTTCCAAAACTCCTTCCTTTTGGACTATCCCAAGTCACATCACCATGATCAAAACCAACAAGAATTCAAAATTCAAACTAACAAAGTTCCTTGATTAGTCCCTATCCTAACTACCTTGTTCATCCAAACTCACATATTCATCCTACCCCCTTAACATTACCCCTTCTATACTTTGAATTCCATCCTTGAAATCCTTGTAAAATGACTAAAATAAAATGAAAGTATTCTATATCCTTTTAAACATATGTTTCCCCTATTACAGTGTTGTAATCTTAATCTACACAGAAACTAGTGGTTCTATATCTACGTTTTGCTCTATAGTTCTGATTTCCTCCCCCATTAATTTAGTTTGTGGTTTTATTTCCAAATGTTATATCTTGGATATCTTTTCTTCAAGTGTTGGAATAGCTTCCATCTTTTCTTATTCCTGAATTCCTTCTTGTTATTTTTCTTCCTAACCCCCTCCTCTAAGGTCATGTGCTATCTTAAGCTGTACTTCTTCCTCTTGAGTTATTCCACTTTTGAGGTCATGTGATTCTTCAATCTGTACTTCCTCCTCTTGAGCTATCTCACTAGGCCCTACTTTTGTCTCTTCATCTTGGCTCGATACTTCTGTACTTGTTGGATTGCCACAAATGAAATTTGGAAAATTCTTTTGATAAGCTTCCAACTTGTACCTCATAATTTTCTCATCAACTCTATGTTAAACTAGATTCTTTTCCAACTCTTTTATAAAATCTTCTTATGCAACCCCACCATTCCTAAAATTTTGCCAAAGTCCTTCATCTTGTTCTTCGTCTTCATCAAGGTATAGTAATATGACATCTATTCATAATCCTCTAATATTTTCTTGATACTAGTTAGATCCAAACTCTTCTTATGTTTCTGTACCCTCTCCAACTATGTTTGCAAGTGTTATAGAGTTTTCTAACATTCCTTCTTGTCCTCCATTAACTACTTTCTTTCTGCTTCTGTTATTTTTCTTGTAAGTTTTTTTACAATAGAGATACATTTCTTCAAATTTATCAATTCCAAATATGTCAAAACATTCTCCTTCTCCTTCTTTTTTTTAATTAGTGCTTTCACCTGACTATCCAAAGCCCCCTATTGTTTCTTATGAAAAAATAATGCTTCTATCCACTTCTTCGCTATGGTTTCCCAAATCTCAACCTTCTATTTTAAATTTTGTAGTTTTTCATCCTACAACTTCCACCGTGCTATGCTACCTTTGAACTCCTCATTCTCATCCTATAGTTTTTTAATGAGTACTTTATTTTTCTACTCAGCCTCTACCCTATTCTTCCTCCAAATTTCCACATTATGTTTATACCCCCTCTAGAAATCTCTTTCCTTATCCAATTCCTCATGTAACACTTCTTTCTCCTTCTCCCCCATAACCAATCTATTTTTTAGAGTGTTTAGTTCCAAAGTCAAATTCCCCATGTTTAGACTCACAATTGCCATGGTCTGAAATAACTCAACTACCTTATCGGCTTTCATTACTTTTGTAGCTACCTCCTCCATAAAATTTGGTGTACTTGTCTGTGTTGTAGGATCTCCAAATCCTTTTACAAATGATCCCAACTTTTGTACCATTCTTCTCCTTAGTTCAAATTCAAATGGGAATCCCTTAACAGATTTTGGCCTACTAGGTGGTACCTATAGATTTGTTGGTCTAAACTCTTCAAAAGCAGGTTGTGTCGCCACTCTTTCTATCTACAGTTCAATTACCTATAAACCTTCCTATGTTTCTAGTTGTTACTATTGCAAATGCTATTATAAATGTTGCAAATGTTTTAGACTTGTAGTGATGTCCATCCAATCTTCACATACATCCCCTTCAAAGTGCAAATGTTTTTCACGCTCTGGAAACCTTATGTCATGTTTCCTTTTAACTCCTTGGCTTTGCTCCCTTAGCTATCTCTCCTATGGCAATGTCATCTATGGTATCTCTTGCTTTTATTTCCTCGGTTGTCTTTCCTATGGAGATGTCATCTATGGTATTGTTGTAGTCTATCTAACTACTTGTACCACTATTGGCACTGCCTTTACCACTATTGGCATTGTAAATGGTTCCAATCTGCCCCTCATCATTTCATGTGCCCTAAAATCTATCCTTTCTTGTTCCCTCTTCACTTTTGAACCTAAGGCTCCTCCTTCCTCAACTCTGTTCTTCCTCTTGAAAACACTTCTTAGAGAGTTTGCTATAGCTTTCTTTCTATTCTCTAATGTTGTTTGCATCTCCTCCTTAGTTTTTTTAACCTTGGCCGATGGTTTTTGTCGATTTTCCTTTTGATGCCCAAATAGATATTAAAAGATTTTTACCAATACCAAGGCAGTTTGACAAGTATTTTTCTTATCCCCTTTATTCTCCTTAACATACTTATACCACCTATCCAACTTACTACATAGACTATTAAATATAATATATGCCCAATTTACCTTTTGCCCTTTCTTTGCTTTCACCAATATAATAACATTTTTGTTGCTAAAATATTGTACCTTCTCCCTTTAATAAATGACAAATATAATGGCAGGATATCTAATAGAGTATGGTAGACCTAGACTCTTTACATTCCATTGATCTACAAAAAAATTTGTAGGTGCAAGTCTACAACTCTATAATGCCTAAACTACTAATGACCCTTTTGGTTCCTCTACATACCCTTCTGCACACACTCCAAAAACATTTACAAACAATTGTTTACTAATTACATACACCTTATCCTTATGCCTAAAGTAGATATATGCCCTTGATCAATAATGTGTTTAGAAATTCCAACATTACATTGAGCATCGATGCTTCCCACCCCATCAAAAACAAAGGAACAAGCCTTGCTTTAGAAGCCTAGTCTTCTTCTATAATAATATCCTTCCAGCTCCCCATTTGTTCTACATATTTGTCATAGTTTTGTTTCATCTGTGTCCACATGAATCGCTCAGGGTTTAGAATTTTAATACCTTTTTCCAAAAGTGTAGCTTTATCTAGGAGTGTGCATCTTTTCTTCGCTACCATTTTCGCTTCAAGCTACTCCATCTCCATCGCCTTTTGTTGTGATTCTAGCATTGTCTACACCCCTCTAGCTTGCTATTCTTTCAGCTGCACTTCTATGAATAGTTATTCTTCTTATGCAACAACGTTCTCCTCCCTGCATCCTTTTGCACTATTTGTGCCTCCACAAAATGATGTTCCTTAGCTTTGTCTTCCTCCAAATTTTCAATGCACACTGGATCTATTGATGTAGCTCCTAATCCTATCTACTCTTTTGCACACTAATGTTGTCTACTTATGTGTAAAATCTCAACTACAAATGTTCCAATTATATCTATGTCTTGAATTATCATCTGCATAAATAATATTTTCTCATTATACGCCTTCCCTTCTACACATTTCAAAGATGATGATGAATGCGGCGGCAACCTTACAGTCAATGGTTGAATATTCAAACTCCTCTCTCTACTCTTTTCAACTCCTCTTTTACTGTTGTTCTTTTCAACAATTCCACTTCCTCCTCCTACTTTTGTCTATGCTCACTCTTTTGCACTTCCTTTTCCCTTGCTATTTGTTATAGTTTTTCAATTGCACTTTCTACATTCATATTGTTATGAACTCCAAAACTTCAAAAATGTGCAGAACTTCTAGTAACAAATGCAAATTGTTTTCAATGGTTATCTTAGTTTTTCACATCCTTGAATATCCCACCCATCACATTCATTTTTTCATCTGCCTGTCATCTTTTAATTAATGCATGATCCTTGAAATTAATATGGCCCATCATTACAAGTTTATGGTCCCTTGTACAACCACATGGAAACATTTAACATCATCATTATGAATGAACGTCACAGATTTCATCTTCTCATTATTCCACATCCGTAATTTCCTTACATTATCTACATTGATTCCACTTCGTTCGCCCTATACACCTTTTGTTGGTTGTGCCCATTTATTTACTGACTATGAAAACACATATGGTGATTGTACCAATTTCTTTGCTGATTGTACCAATTTCTTTGTTGATTGTGCCCACAATTCTGATGATTGTGTGAATATTCTTGATGAATAAGTAAATATTCTTGTTGATTCAACCAATACACCTGACATATCATCTTTAGATCCCTGCATCGCAAATTTTGCATTGTTACAATTATTGTTGATCTGCAAATTGAAAATAAAGATTGTGTTCATTGTTAGATTGGTGATTTGTTCTTTATCTTCATCATTCTTCATTTGTGGTTTCTATATTTCACATCCTTCATCATCCTACTCTGTATCAGAATTCACCTCCTGAACTCCACCTGCACTTTGTTCCCAATATACTAGCATCTATTGTTCTTTTTTCTAAACTTCAGATTCCATGTATTTATAAGGTTTGAACTTATTCATGTTGACCAACATAAGGTCAATTTCAAACTTCTCAATGGTCACCAATAACATAATGTTATTTGGCAACACATATTATATTTTGTACGGTCCAAACCGTTTCCTAGTAAACTCCCCTAGGTGTGACTTATTGCCCTTTGGAAACCACATAACATAATCACCAAAACTAAACTTTTTTTTTAGATTCTTTTGTTGACTCCATAATGTTTTATTCCAGTGTTGAATTCCTGTAATTTCTGCAACCTACACTCTAGCTTTTTGCAACTTTTTGAGCTTTGTAATTCTATTAGTTAAAACTTTCACTAGAGCATTGTCTTTCTCATCTCCGCCAGCAACTGGAACATGTACTATGTGGGCATTAATGGATGTAATCCATACACTAATTGATATGGTGTATACCCTATTGCTACTTTGTATGCAATTCTGTATGAAAATAACACTATAAATAGATGTTCATCCCAATCTGTTCTATTTTCACTAATTAATTTGGTCAATAATGTCCCAAGCACCTTGTTAATAGACTTAGCTTGCCCATTCCCTTGAGGATAATAAGTTGTAGAACTCACATGTTTCACTAAAAAATAATTTGTCAAATACTTGATGGCATCATTAATAAAATGAATTTTTTAATTTGTGATTATAGTCAAAGGACATCTAAACCTGGTTAATATGCACTTATACAAAAGTTTTGTTGTGATTGCTATTATATTAATTCTCAATGCTCTTGCTTCCATCCACTTAGTACCATAATTTGTGGCAACAAGAATATATTTGTTCCCTATATATCTCCCTACTAGCTTAATTGGCCCCACAAAATCAAGTCCCCATTTCATAAATGGTTCCTTTGGAGGACTTGTGACTAACTTTGTAAGATTGTGAGTTGCTAATCCTCTTGTTTTTTGACATGCATCACAAGATTTGAAGTAATCATGCACGTCCCTATACATAGTTGGCCACCAATATCTACCATCCGATATCTTCTTCTACTTTATTTCTGTTACAAAATGCCTTCCTAAAGGTTCTTCATGTAGTTCTTTCATCATCATCAATGCTTTTGTTGTTATCAAACATCATCGTAGTTTGTTTGTTGTTTTAGCCCATTTTGTACAATTCACCATTCTTCAGTGTAAAAGGCTCTGCTCTCCTAACCAATCTCTACTTTTGCTACATTGATAACGTGCCCTTAATCTATCCTGTTTTCAAAAATTCTTTTACATCAATCATTCAGGCTTTGTATAAAACAAACTTGCATTTGTGGTTTGATCAAACACACCTATGGGTTTTGTACCATTCGATAATCTTGACAATGCATTTGCAACTACATGAATTCTGCTTGGCTTATACACTACTCTAAAATCATATTCAAGGAACAATAACAACCATCTAGCTACTTTCCTTGAAACTTGTGGTTTGTTGACAAAATAAACCAATGCCATATGATTTACATAAAAGACAAACTTATTGCCCAACAAATAATGTTTGAACTTGTGCTAAGAAAAAACTGTTACTAAAGTCTCTGTGTGTGTTGTGTTATAATTTTGTTCTACTTTGTTCAAAAGCCTAGAAGCATACACTATTGGTTGATCATTTTTCCTTGTTACATTTTGAGACAACATAGCCCCCATAGCTAACAAGGACGCATATGTATGAACATGAAGTTTCACCTGCTAGTTTAATGATATCAATATCGGTGCTTCAATATACTTTTGTTTAATTAATTCCCAGGCCTTCTTACATTCCTTTGTCCAAAAAAAAGTCTCTGTCTTTCTAGTTAGTTTAATGATAGGTGCCATAATAATACCAAATTTTTTTATAAAACATCTATAAAATTATGCCATTTCTTGAATACTCAAATTTGCTGAGGATTTTTATGTGGTGGCATGTTTACTATTGCTTGTATTTTCTTTAGATCTAGTAATTTCCCTTGGAAACAATAAAACCCAAGATCATCCCTGAAAATACCATAAATGCACATTTGTTTGGATTTAGACTAATGCCATATTCTCTGCACTTTTGAAAGCATAGTCTCAACTTTTGCAAATGACTCTCCATGTCATTATACACCATAAAGTCATTCAAAAACATCTTCATAAAACTATCCAAATATTCTCTAAATGCTTTGGTCACGGTTTTTTGATATGCTGGAGGTCCATTTTTAATTCTAAAAGCATCACCTTCCATATAAAAGCCCCCTAGTTTGTAATAGATGTGGTCTTGTATTTGTCCCTTGGAGTTATAGATATTTGATGATATCCTAAATATTCATTTAAGAAGGAATATGCCTCACACCCTGCTATTGTTTTCAACACTTCATATGTGAAAGGTAATGGGTATGGATCCTTCCTTGTGGCTACATTTAGTTTTTTGAAATTTATACAAATTTTCAACTTGCCATTTTTCTTGGGTATTATTACTATGGGTAGTAGTAGTACCATGTAGCTTCTTCTATAGATTTAATGAATCAAGCTACTAACAAATTACTTATGTTTTGTTTGATCGTTGTAGCATAGTTTGGATTTAATCTGTACTTGGCCTGATGTGCTGGCAGTATAGTAATGTCCAACTCAATTCTATGTTGTGCTAGCTCTAGTGGAATCCCTTTCAAATCTTTGTATGTCCATGCAAAAACATCTTTGAATTCCGTCAACAATTGCTTCATTTCCAACATTTTGCTTGTTTTTAACTGTGCATTAATCTTCACCATCTTTGGTTCTACATCAATTCCCATATTGAACTTCATCAATTATTGATCTTTAATTAATGTCCATTTGGCTATTTACAATCCTTGTGCTTTTATGTTTGTTAGAGTTTCATCCACTACAACAATCCTTAGTTGCATGTTTGTAGTACATCTATGGATACACCTTATCCTTTAAACTATTTCTAGTTCATATATGTTGCTAGGCATCTTCTAGTCTACGCTCTGTACTTTAGATCCTTGTTCTGAAATACTAGTCTTCACATCTATACCCATGATCCCCACATTTGTGGTTTTCATAAGTTGAATTATCTTAGGTAAACTAATTGTTCCCATGGAAAACAATTATGGCTTGTAGCAAAGATGATATCTTCTTCTTCTTCATCTATGATACCATTCTAATAATCGTAGCATAATAACATTTTTGGTCTTTTGACTTCACCTCCCAAATGTTTGGTAACTGTAATTTTTTTGATTGTCCCATTCCCTTATATGGTAACAGTGTTACTTCCCCAATCATGTGCCACTTTAGCATCCCCCAACCATGGTCTCCCCAACAACATGGAATAACTAAAATCTACTACATTGTTATGAAGTACAATAAACATAGTTATATAAGGAATGGCATGAACGTATATCTTCAGATGTCTAATCAACCCCACTGGTTTTGTGGTTGTTTGATCTACCGTTCTGAGATTATATGGTGTAGGTTTAGGCTTTGGAATCATCAACTTCAATCTCAACTTTTCTGTGATAATATTTATTCCAGAACCTCCATCCAACAACACATCCTCTATTGTATTCTTCCCAAGCTATACTTGGATAATTGCCATATGATTATCTAGTGCTACAATAACTGTCCCTACTTTTGGTATTAAATAACCAACTTGTTTTTCTGTGGTTGCTTTACTTACATTCTGACTTTTCTCTAATTTCAGCTTCTGCCAGAAATATCTTTTTAGTTTAAGAGCTATTTTAAGCAATTGTCTTAAATTCAAAGTATAACTTGTTTCTAACATTTGCTTACCAATGTCTAGAAAAATCTCTTCTATTGTGATCAGTTTCCCTTGTGAATTCACTACTTCCTAAAAATTTTATGCATCCACAAGAGTAGTATTTGGCATATTCAGCCAAGTTGTGTTCCATCCCTCCATGGATGTGGATGGCCCTTCTATTTGAGTTTGTGTTTTCTAAATCTATTGAATTTTCTTTACCGTTAACTGTTTCAATTGTTCTTCTTTCTCTTAGTTAGCAACACTCTTTACTTTTCTTGGCTTTCTATCCTTAAACACCTATTTTTTAATTACTTTACTTCTCGTGGTAACATTAACATCCACCACATTCACATCCGCAATGATTGTTTGTCTCAACAATAGGTTGAACCTTTGCTACTATCACGTATTTCCCATGAAACATTTTCTACATCTCAATAAACTTTGGACAATCTGTCATTTTATGTTCATTCAAACCATAGATATGACATGCATATGAAAATGTCTTCTGTGTTTTTTGATTTGGTTGTGCCACCTTTGTGGTTGCCACCATGGTTTGTTCTTTTTTCTTTCTACGTGTCTCCACATTGTGATTTATCATCCCACAATTTGTGCAATGTTTGTCAATCTTCCCTATATTACTTTGTGTTTTTGTTGGTACTACCTATTTGATACTACATGTTTGATACTCTATGGTACTAACAGTGCACTCCTTGCTTCTATAATAGTCATACCTTTTTCACATAACATTGTTGCTTCCTCATGATGTAATGTTGACCGTTTCATCCTTGTAATCACAATTCTAAGGTATGATTGCAAACCTGCTCTAAACATAGTAGTTAGAAAATTGTCTATGGTCAGTATTTGCAAACCATGAGCCAGCTTTTGAATTCGCTCATAGAAAACCTCCACCCTTTCAGTCTCCTCCCACTAGTAGAAAACCCCCCCTTTTGCAATTACATTTTCAACTACTATTCAACTATAAACAAAGTCGAAAAGTACACATATAATTGCAATTTATTTTTTGCAATTGCTAACCAATAATGTTAAAAAGTACAAATTAATAATGAAAATATAATCAAAAGTGTATGCCACTTGTTAACACCACAATAATTACCACTACTTGCCAATTTAGTTGAAAATTGTTCTACCAATATAATTGAGAGATGTTGTCAACTACATTCGACTAATGGATGAGCTTCATCTCTTAATTAAACATGACATTAGCTAGAAATACAATTGTAATTTCAACTAGGTTGCAACTATGTAAGTTGAACATTTTGACTATGTTGCAACTATGTAAATTGAACATTTGGCTAGTGGTTTCATGACACATGGCACATTCACAATGTTGACACATGGCACATTTACAAAATGTGGGGTTAACGAATAGTTAAATGACAAGTGGCATGCTCACAAATTTTGGGGTCAACAAATAATTAAATGACACATGGCACATCCACATCAATAGTTTAGGCCTCATGGTGCCTAAGCATAAATTAGGTTTAAACCTAGGCACCTAGGTTAAACCTAAACATAAGCCATTTAATTTAGGCTTAAGTTAGGGCTAAATTTAAGCACCTATGTTAGGCTTAGACCTAAACCACATGGCAATTAATAAATGAAATTTTATTTCATTTGGTTTAACCTTTAGGGTTGAACCTAATTGATTGGCTCATCCTAAATTAGATTTTCATGTTTATTGTATTCTCCAACAATCCTAGTGCACTCTTTTATATAATTTGGATTCATGGAATAGAAACCAAACAATATGGGATAAAGATTTTAGTTGTGACCTAGGGTAAACACACCTATCACCAAACATTTAACGATATTAGATCATTATAACTCTCTTGTCCATGGTCTGCTCCTTTTGAAACCTAAAATAATTTTGTAGTCCTCCACTTGTTGTATCCAAATCTATAAAAAGAAGTTGCAATCTAATGGAAAATGAACAAGATATGCCCTTTCAAAGTGAAGGGGGTTGTGCTTTGGAGTTTTTCATAAATGTTCAATATGATTTTGAAGCTTTAGCTTTTCAACTATTTTTAAAAAGTTATTTCACTTTCAACAAGTTTTATAGATTTTGAAATAACACATTTATAGCCTTTGAAATTGTTCAAAATGAATGAAAAATGAGCAAGATATAACTGTTGGAAGTAAAGGGGGTCTAAAGACAAAATTTGAGACAAAATATCATTCTTTCTCTTCCTGCATTCTCTGCTTTTGAGGTTCAATAACTTTGTAGTTATTTGTTTTGCACTTCCAATGACATAAAAAATGTGCAATTTGGTGTTGAAATGAGGGAAAACTTGAAAATGTTCAGTGATAAAGTATCATTTGTTGTCTACCCTAGTTGTAACTTAGTTGTAACTTAATTATAATTCAAATAGCTGTAATTTAGTTTTACAAATTAGTTTAAGCTTTACTTAGGCCTAGACCTAAACTAATAATCTACCTAGCCTAGGTTTACCTACTTACCTTAATTACTTATAATAATTATCCATCAACTATTTTTAACTATATAGTTGTATACTTAAATAATTAAATGTATTTATCTATTAAATAATTAATTATCACTAAAGTTTTTGAAAATTTGAAATTCATTTAAAAATTATTATTAACATTTCATAAAACAAAGAATTAACTCAAATATAAATATTCAATAATAAATTTTAGATGATATTTTAATTACAATAATTATTATGATGTTGTGATAATTAATAATTGACCACAATTACAACAACAACATTAATAGTAATATTGTAGCTAGTAGTTAGGTTACGTTAGTTATTTAACTATTTTTATTCATATTTTTATCTAACTTGTTCGAACTAGTAAATGATCTAGTATAATAAATATTTTATAAGAAGAAATAGTAGTGTTAAATAAAAATAATTTCTGAAATTATATGATAACTTATTAAGTATCTTTACTAATTATTTTAAACGTTATTATAATTTAATCATAAATAAATAAATAAGGAATTTTAATAAATGAATTTTTTGAAATAATAATAAAAAATTAAAATTATAAAAAATATTAATTATGTTTCATTACATGATATGTTGTAAACTAAAATTGAATCTACTTGGAAATAATAAATTACACATGTATTGAACATATTCCAAAAAAATATTTCTTAAATATCCTTACTTGATATGTTGTAAAATAAAATTGAATCTACATGGAAATAATAAATTACACATGTATTGAACATATTCCAAAAAAATATTATTTAAATATCCTTACTTGATATGTTGTAAACTAAAATTGAATTTACATAGAAATTATAAATTATGCATGTATTGAACATACACAATATTAAGTTGACTTATATTTCAAATTTTTAAAAAACTTTATCTTCAAATTAAAGTGTAATATTTATATGCATAAAAACATTCATCATATAAGTTATCATACATGTATACAAAAAACATTTACGTGTACCTTAATAAATAATGAATCTTTATTGTAATTAAAAATATATATTAAGACATCATATGTATAAAAATGAATAAACATTAAACTTCCACAAAATTATGAATTATGTATCATTACTTGATTTTTGGTAAATGATTTACAAAAAAATAATAAATTACATATATTGAACTTACATTATTACAAACTCATATTTCAAAATTTCCTTAATTTTATTTTGAAATTAAAATATAATATTTGGATGCACAAAAAATATTTGTATCATACATAAGCATTCATTTGCACAAATAGAATTTACATGTAGTTTAATGTTTAATGAATTTTTATTGCAATTTAAAGCAAATATTGAGGTACTATGTCTATAAAGATTAATAAAAATTAGAGTTTCAAAAAAAAATATTAATCATGTATCATTATTTGATATGTTGTAAACTAAAATCCAATTTATATATAAATAATAATTAGGTGTATTGAACATGCACATTATTACAAATTTATATTTCAAATTTTCTTTAAATTTCCTTCAATCAAATTTTATTATTTATGTGCACAAACAATATTTGCATCATACATAACCATTCATTTTATACAAAGATAATTTACACATAATTTAATCTATTAATGAAGGTAGATAATTTGTTTTGTTCTATTGTATTTTGTTGAAATTTCCCAAACCAAATTATTTCATGTAATGCTACTAATATCTTTGAAAACCTAACAATGAATAAAGGTGCATTAACTTGGGTTGAAATTTTTGGAGTTACAATGCAAAGGCTATTAATTATTGAACCATTTTTTCATTGAAGTTTTTGAAAAACCAAGATTGAAAACTATATTGGAATTTGGGGATGTTATTAGTATTGTTGGAAAACATTCACCAGGTTTGATTTAACATTAGTTAATATCTTGATTGTGTGTTAACTAAAAAACCTTAGATGCCAAGAATATTTCAAAAATGACCCTTTAGTTAAAACATGTTTCACATTGTTTACCAACATAGTTGGAGGTTCAATTTGGAAACATTGTCAATGTTAGGAATATTTAGCAAATGACCATGCAATTGAAAAATGCTTTCAATTATATACCAATATAGTAAATGAATCAACTTAATTGGTAATTTCCATAATTTTATTTTAAAATTAAAAAAAACCTAGTTGAAACATAGTTGCAAATGTCATGTAATTGAAAATTTTTGGTTAAAAAAGGGGGGTTTTTTATTAGTGTCCTGCTTCATGTTTTTTAGTTCCCTGTATATTTGCTTGTCATTTTGAGTCTTCCAATGACGTTTGCAAAATGCATGTGTAAGTTTTGAAAAAGTACAGTTAGGAAATTTTGACATGTAATTATGGCATTAGTCCGATGCCATATCTTTTAGCATATAATTAAACACATTGATGATATACACTTCAAAAAAAATTACATTTGATTTTATTGTAGAATTGAACACATTGACATAAGCATTTAGATCAACATCTTTTTTGAAATTAGGATACTTAAAAGTTACCTTGTTTCACTTAACATAATGGCCATCTCTATGATCAAGAATTAGTGCACTTACAACAATTGGTTTTTAGTATCCTCCTCTTAGATACATAGCATCTGTATTTCTACACCTTCCAACAACCATTGAGTTCATCAATGGTCGATCTGCAGTTTTATTCACATGAGTAATCATTATCAGATTAGTAAACACCATTTGAAATATGCCAATAACTCCAATAGTAGTTGTTAGAAATGTTGAACTTCAACTCAAATTCCTTACTACCGAAACTCCACTTAATCCGCTACCCAATTTTACTACAAATCCAATTAGTGCTCCCCTTTTAATAACATCTATGTTAGGCGCTATCTATGTTATTGAATTAAGTTAATCAAATGGGAACTCAAGGATGTTTACTTATTATTATTGATAATTTATTTTAAAAATTAGTTATTTGAAACAATTAAAATGAAGAAGTCATATGTTGAAATCAAACGGACGGAATTGGTTATGATAAAGTTCAAAAATCCCACCAAAATATTTAAGTTAGGGAAATTGACGAGTCCTCAAATTCCATTAGTCATGAGAATTATCATCCTATTTTGATTGGAGGATGGAAACTTTTTAGTGTTTCATTGAGCACAAGAATTTTCATCCTAAACTCCATTAAAAGATTAAATCATTTTTGATTCCCATTGGTTCATGAACAATGAAGAGGCCATTGATTGGAAGGAAGGATTTCCATAACTTCCATTGGACAAGGAGAACAAATTCAAGGAAGGGTCACTTGAAGCTTTGGGGTGGGGAAAAGTTTTTATCTTATGTTTTTAGAAGAGGAGGATAATGAATGTATGAGAAGAAAACTAGTTTCATCTATGTGAAGAAATGTTGTTCATGGAAACAAATGGTGTGCAAACCAAAGAACATGAAAGAAAGTTATGTGTAGTAAGTAATCGTAGTTGGAATTCATGGAATAATTTCCATGAACAAGCCTCTAGACTTTTTATTGAAATAGTTGTTCCTTTCAAATCCACTGTTGGATTTGTTTCAAACTTCAAATAGTTTTAATTTAGGAAGTTTTAAATGTTATTTCAAAATTTTAGCATCATCGGGGATGTTGCAAAAAAATTACATTTACCAGAAATAGAAGGGGTTTGAAGTTGTTTTTTCGTTAAATCCAATTGAAATAGCTTTTAGTTTTGAAGCATAACTTTTGATTTTAAAAATAAAAAATCATAAAATTTTACATAATTTTTGTTTTTAATATTAACTTTCCAACAACCTTATGCATGTTAAATTTGAAGATTGTATGAAAATATTATGAGGAATGCAACAAAAGAGGGTCAATTATTAAGCATGAACATTGATTAAACATCAACACAATGCTTCTTCACATCCTATCATGATAAGTGTTGATTCTTCCAAAATATTTTAATATCCTTCGAGTGGACATAACACATTAAATCCTTGAATGAGTTTTATTACATTCGATTAAATCACTTCAACTTGTTAAAATACAATTACATAGTAGTCTCACCCCCGAATGAGTTTTGTGAGTTACATATCTCCATGTGGAGGGTGTGCAAGAATTTGTCACACGAAGATTTTAGCCAAATGTGTTTACAAGTTAAATATGAAAATAATTTAAAAAATAACATCCTTCTATATTTTTGGCTAACTACTTGAACCATGTATAAAAATTTGACAATTTTTCTTAAAATGTGATCGACTATTGGCTATTGAAAATCTCAAAATGCACATGATTTTAATACTTTTAATTTTTTAACATATCATTTTTGGTTGTATGTTATGAACAAAAAGGGCTGCTAGTTATCCAAAATAGTTTGGTTTGTTACATCCACGATAACCTGCTCAATAGGTGGATGCGAATCAATTTTCATCCATATATAAAATGAACAAGAATCATTTTTCATCCACATAGTGGATGAAATAAGGCAAGTTAATAGAGTTCTCCGTAAAGTAAGACAAACATAGCACCAGAACCCTCAGTTTTGTCATACACAGGGTGAGATTCAAAAAAAAACTTGCAAAAAGTACATTAGCATTCAAGGGGGGGTAAAATTCAGAAAACCATCAATTTTGGTGGTAAGCTGAGTTCCATCCTGTCTTTCTTTTTCCTGAGCGCTTTCACTGCTGCTACATATATTTTCAGTGCTCTTACCTGTACAACTACTATAATTAGTCTCGAACCTTGTGCATTAAATGCTGAGTTTCACCATTTCATACTGAGATTTAATAAAGTGTCATTACTATGTTGATACCACTGAAAGAGGGGATAAGGGGGGTGAAAGGAGGCCCACAGACAGGGTGAAGACAGGGTTACTTTGTGGAGTAACTCTAATGTGTCATGTACTCAGAACATCTCCACCAGTGCTCAGTCTGTGACTCCTGACAGTAAAATTTATTGTGAAAAAGTCAAAATGTGCCGGTTTAGCTCAAGAAATTGGTTTTTCTGCACCAAATTCGTGCAACTTGCAGTGGCTGGTAAAAGGCACAACACAGTTGTGCACCTCCAAAAAAGAATAATAAATTGGACCTGATTGTGGCGCAGTATTTCTGATTTGTCCATCATAATGATTGGTCCAGGTGGTTTGCTATTAGTCGTTCCCATGTATATGCAGTTCCAGTTTTATTGGTGGGGTTGCCAAAAAAATATAGCTAAACTTAGACATTTAAGTTTATTATCTAGAGTGACATACTGAGCACCGGTAGAGATGATATCCGGAGAAGATACATCAGCAAGTTAGCCTTTAAAGTTTGTTCCCGTGATCAGAACTGTGAATTGTTTAATCCATCATGTGACCAGATAATAGAATATGCAGCCCATTCTATTTGGCAGCCACTATTCTTCTTTTTACATCATCATCCTGGGCATCGGGGTTGGTGTTGCAGAGAAAGTATTCTGGTACTACACATATAGCCAGCAAGGAGTGCAAGACGCAAAATGTGGAAGATGTAATTTTCTTAGCTGCACAAAACACGATCGATTCTATCCACATTGTCTCCTCCAAGCTTGACAGTGTGCAAGCCATACTGCAACCCTTGTATGGCATCGTATCATCTGTGAACGAGATGTTCAGCAGAATAGGGTTGTGTGTAAGCCTAAAGATTTTTTCAGGCCAATGGGTTTGCTGGATTGGTGGTCTGAATTCCTTTTTAGATAACTTGAGTGAACTAATGGTCAAGATGTAACTTCCATTTACCGAAAAGGCTCTAGCGCAGTGTTCGTGCACTTTGTACTGTACACAGACAGCGTTAAAAAGAGAAGGCTATTCAAGTATGATGTTGTTCATGTTGTGGAAAGAGTCTACTAGCAGCGAGAATTTCTGCGCACCCAGTTTCTTAAGTTTGGGTAGTTTGGGGAAAAGTACTATCCAACATGAAAATGAGCAAGGGGCACTGACACCCGGTTTTTTCTTCTTTTTTTCTTCGTTTTTCTGATGTGGATGAATTGGCGATCATCTCTAAAAAAAATCAGCTAAATTTCGCTATGAACAGGATATGAAGTAAAAAACGTTTCAGCATCCTTCACATTTTCAAGGCGACATGCCAGCTACCCAATAGAGAAATATGGCGACTTTTCCTCAAAAAAGGTCTTTTTAGAGATTTTACCTCCAAGAGAATTCTTTTATAAAAAAATGTTCCAAAATAAAACGATTTTGGCCAACCGGCTAAATTTAGCCAGGAAAAAATAGGTCACAGCACAACTAGCTGCTTTCATGTACAGTGCCTCTGAGTAAGTAATTTTCAAGGGGGCGGTCCCCAATGTAAGGACATTACTTCAGCTCCCCGAATGTGTGCTTTTTAATCAAGTGTACAAATTGCTGTAAGTATCTATCGCACAAATCTGAACTGATTGAGTTATGACCGGAGCCTGATCAGCGTTGATCACTGTGGGTATATATATTGAGTCGGAGACGACAAAACTCCATCAATTTTGTGACATGATCTCTGGGGAAGAATGTATGGCTCTGAAGAAGAATGACTCCAGGGTCCGGGAGTGATGTCTAACTACAGATTGGTCCAGTCGGACTAGCTTTAGCTTCCAGCTTCGCAGCTTGAGCTTTGAAGTTGACCATGATCTCTACCGGCTCAAACAAGCCTGGCTCTGTCGTCTAGCGATTCAAATACCATGAGCACATAATCTTCATCCATGTGTTCTGAGCAGGGATAGCCTGACACGGATACTACATTTCCGGAAATTGAGTATTCCAAACCTGCAATAATATAAGGCATGACATGACACAAAATGATCAGATCATGATTATATCCATGCTTGCAGCAGAACTCCATTTGATCTGGAGGTTATTTTGAAAGCTAGCGAGCTGCTATGGTTGAAATTTAGTACGCTAGCTACCTGGATCCAGGGTCACTTTTTTTTCTTTGCTTTGCCAGTACTATTGCTGCAGGGACCTCTGTTTTGGAGGTACTTGGTGCTGCATCAACCACTCTCTCAGCCTGCTCCTACAGACTACCAAGGACCAGCACTAAGGAGGCAATGCGTAATCAGTATAGCTTGAGTCAGATCACCCAAGCATAATCATGTACGCGGGAATTTTCACCTTAGTACCGGTCCCTTCTCCTCTGTCACATGTTTCCAGCATATTTAATATGCATGATGATTGCAGTTGAACCTTCGGGAACCCGAAAACAGAAGCAGCAATTTATAGTACCATTGATGAAGGTTATATTCTTCACAAATTTATAATATGCTTATCGATTCGGCCGTTGTGTTTGATCTGCAGCTAAGTTTAGTGAGACGGTAATCATTTTTGACCGTTCGGTTTACACATACGTCAGGAGATTGGAACTTACCCATTGATCTGCATGTCTTGCGAACTTTATCCTGTAGACTTCTGTTGTTTGCAAGACCCGGGAAATAGACTTCCATGCATATCTGTAACACAATTTGAAAAGGACTCGATGTCAGAACAGTACAATTTAGCATAATATATAATTTTTTTGTGTGATTCAATTATATGAGAGTAACGGATCTGCACATGAGTGCACATACAATTAGCGTCTCTGAGTTGCTAACTCCAAACTTTCATTTGTATCTTTTTCACTATGATCACTTGTTCAGCTGAATCCGGAATGAGGAGGCTTACCGGTGCGCTGGAAAGCTCTTCGGTGTCCAGATATTGATTCTGACTTGATCCATATGCCCACCACTGTAATTCCAACCAATTCCAAATATAAATCCTGTTATTCACGCGGACTTGGGCTAACTTCAAGACGATAACCTAGAAATACATAGATCTGCCAAATCCTTGAAACCGCCTATACCACGCTAGCTTGCCATCTAAATGATGCATATTGAGTTTCCTCCGCAGCTCATGACTGGAACTCAACTCTTGCAATTAAGCACATGAGGTACCTAAGGTGATTATTGTCGGCGTTCGTTATATAGTTGCAGAACATTTATCTAGACAGCTAATTTGGTCGAGAGAGAGTTATAAGGATTTTTACCTCATGGTGTGAAGCCATCGTGCTATCACTCTAGTCTTCTAAAGACCCGGTAGATCTTTTGATTTAGGTGGTCACCAGTAGGCCTTCAATATGGTTTCGTTCTCACGAAATAAATAAATTGGTTTGCTCTAAAGGTATAGCTCGGTACCTGTCACATGCAAAGCAATTCGTCAGATTTCCTTCCGGCCTCAACCTAATATTCTCATAACATTATACTAGAAATTATGGAGTGGATCTTTAGACATAGGTACTACTGATGGGTAACACTTACACACGAACTTGCAGCGATGTTGTTCATTCTAGTTCCTTAACACATGTATCCGAAAGAATGGTACATTCTAATTTAGAGCTTCAAAAGTCTTCATATTTCAGGTTTGAGAGACGCGGATGTCCAGTTACGTTGACCCCATGTGATCCCTAGCTAATAACTCAAGTCCCAGATATAATTAACTAAAGCGCTAGAACTTTGCCTCTAGACATGAGAGCAGCGGAATATTTCAGACTGCAACTTACAGGTTTGGGATGGAATCCAATAGTCAGTTGTAGATCTGCCTCCGAAAACAAACTGAGCTCGTGTAGCCTATAGAGTACGTCCGATATGAACTGAAAGGCTCTTACGGCAGGAAAATTGATTATCGGAATCGAAAGATTTGAGCAAGCGCGCAGGTAGCATGCAAGGAGAAGTGTGAAAAATGGTCGAAGGCTCCGAGCGTTGTGAGAGCGAGGGATTAGTGATGTAGCCCTGGGCATTCTGAGGATGATGACCTGGGTGGTGATATTGGAGTATAGATACTTTTATATAAGCAGCGGGAAATCGTTGTTCTTCAGACTGCGTAGCGTAGCCAACAATGGAGACAATGACCAGGCAGGGTAAAAAACGAGTCGGTATGTTAGTCCTCACGTCGTTTTCTCCGCCGTCATAATTAATCAACGCGTTCATTTAGTGACCACATACAAACCCAAGTCAAAACTTGGCGCGCCGCTTTATGGACCTCAAAAGATATCTGTTCAAAGTCAACGTCATGTGATCGTACCCGCGTCCGCCGAAATTGGCCGCTCGCCATGTCCGGATTGGAGGTAGACGTTAATGGTATATAACCAGTAAGCTGTACTCTACACCAGTGTGGAGGCGGTTCTTTGAATTTTTTAATGAGCCCGGGTTTCGGGTTTTTTTTAAAAACAACAGCATCAAAAGACAGCCTTTTTGGGTATTTGAAAAATCCAAAACAAAGAACCGCCGGCAAGATGTCAGTGGTAATTAATAATTAGGCTGGACTCTACACCAGTGTGGCGGCGATTCTTTTATTTTTTTAATAGCTTCTGGTTTGGGTTTTTGAAACAGCATCAAAGTAGGACAGCCTTTTTTTGGGTATTCGAAATATTAGACACAAAGATCCGCCGGAGCTGGGTATTTGAAAATTCTCGCCTCTCCTGGACATTGTCCACTTTAGATTCTAGAAGGGCAGTTTGATGTTTGACATACCTTAAACTCCGGAGGGTCGTCCCTGTTGTACTCTAGGATTTCACTCATAGTCCGAATTGCTGACCAATGACAGGTCTGCAGAGAATTGTCTGAGTCTTTTTTTATGAAGTCGACAGCAGACTAATTTCCTAGGATACTCTGAGTACACCTGCTGTCGTGAATATTGTCTCCTCAACAAGAGGAGGCACGATGCCTAGTAGAGGAAGGCATTAAACTGGCCAAGGGTCTTAAATGCAGCCAGTACCAAAAGTACTGCTGCGATTTTTTCCCCCAGTCTGCCCTTTGCCCCTTCATTTTTTCATCTTGTGACAGTTTAATGTCCTCCCCTAGACGACACCTCTTACACCATTCAGTTGCCTCCCACTCATGCCGACGCGCCTACATTTAGGCTCATCACACCGTACGAAGACAAAATGTGCTTTTTATCATTTTGTCGACATTTGTCTCAGGATTATTCTATTCCCCTTATCAAAACAAAACATGAAGACAAGGCTTGAGGTTATTTTAATTGAAGAAGGTTTCCACGTGGAGGGTAATGCCCACAACTGGGGCATTCATGAAATAACGGTCTTAGGGGAGAGGTGTTGTAATAAAAAGGAGAGGGGTTCATACATTCCTCATCTAGTCAATTCAATAGTGATGAAACTGAATTACACACATTTGATAACAGTGAGTTACTCCAAATAACATGGACATCATAGACTATATATATCGAAGAGAATCAATGCAACCTAATCTAGGGATCCTTCCAATCTCACTCTCATCACCTCAACAGGTCACTTGTAGCTTCCTGATTTGTTAGATCTCCAGATTCCCACAGTGAATGATCTTGCTCCCATAGAAACACAAAAGGACTCACCCCTTATACAACAACTCCAATGATCATGAAACTTTACTGAGTTCATTAATCTCATAAACACCACTGTACTTGCCTCTTCCCACATAGTTGATGGTTTCCATACGTAAGACTTTTACAAACAACTCTTCACACATAAAAAGTTTGACAAAAGCAATATTATGCTTCTCAACTAGATTCCCCATATCACCCAAAGTTTGCAAAAACAAAATATTGTTTTGGAATTCCCAATAGCAAGGGTATTCTCCCCCTAGCCACAAGCCAATCGAATTACGAAAACACCCACATACAACACAAATGAGTTGCCTTGTAATCATTCCCAAAATCCCCATAGCTCATCATCATGTCCTTGATCATCAACCTTTGACTTTGCATCTAAACCTATGTTCCTTCAATTGAAGCTCATGGTGTATCCGAAAATTACATAACCTCAACAAGAAATCAGGGTTTCAAGAGAGGGGCATTCTTCCCCATCCATAAAAACTTAAAGCCTAGCTAAAATCATTGCCATACAATCATTTGTCAAAAAAAACTTTTAAAATGGTAGACGTCACAAAAAAAATCTTATCAATTTGGACATGTCAAATTGGATCTATCAATGTGATTGGGTAGTCAATTTGGACCTTGTGATTTTGACTAACAAAATGATTGACATGATGACTAACTATTTGATTGGTAGACATTAGACTATTTGATTAAGTCAAATATAAACTTGAATTAAAATCAATTTTTGAATTATTATTTTTCAAATTAGTAAGTAGGTATAAAAGTAAATAGGTCTAGGTAGGTTGAAAAAATGCATTTAGGTAGGGTGGTGCTACTTAAACTAAGCTAAACTAGCTCACTTAATTTAACCTCAATGAATTATTTTGGTTTATCCTATGTACCTTAGCTTTTTAAGCATGCACATAGGTTGCAAGTATAAGGAATTGAACCCCAAACCTTCACAATGATAAACCAAATCCTTCCCAATGGACTACACATAAAAAATGTTCAACTTTTTTCAACTTTTTTTATTTCACATCACTAAACATAATGGCTAAACTTAAATAACAACTAATGATTAAACCTAATGACTAAACTTAGTGTTTTAATTTAATAGCTAAACATAATGATTAAACCTTGGTTGAATTTAATGGTTAAACCTAATTGATAAACTTAATGGATAAACTTCATGTCTAAATTTTGGTTAAACCTAGTACCTAAATCTAATGGCTAAACATAATCACTAAATCCTGTCTAAACCTAATTGATAAACCTAATAGCTAAAATTTCATTAAACTTAATGGCTAAATCTAATGGTTAAATCTAATAACTAAACTTTGGCTAAGTATAATAAGTTTAGTAGCTAAATTTAAACTAAATTTAATGGTTAAATTTAATGACTAAAATTTGGTTAAACATGGTGACTAAGCTTAAGCTAAACATAGTGGCTAGACCTAATGGCTAAACATATTAACTAAATCATGACTAAACTTAATGTAAACCTAGTGATTAAACCTAGTGACTAAATTTAGTGGTTCAATTTAAACTAAACCTAGTGGCTAAATCTAATGGCTTAACTTAGGCTAAACCTAGTGCCAAATCTAGTGGTTAAACATAATGGTTACACATAATGCCTAAACCTAATGGTTAAACTTAAATAAAATTTGATGGCTAAAATTTGGTTACATTGTGAATAAACCTAGTTAGTAAATTTAGGTAGGTAAGTTAGTGGATAAGTAGGTAAGTAGTATGTAGGTAAATGGGTAGGATAGTAGGTAGGTTATACAAGGGTGCGAAAATATATGTAGGTAGGTAAGTAAGTAGTAGGTAGGTGGATGGGTAATAGGTAAGTAAGTAGATAATTAAACAAATGGGGGGGTGAATAAGTAGGATGTAAATACATAAAGTAATAGACCATGTTGCATTTGACAAAAGATCATTAACCATCTTAACTAAATGTTCCATTTGATTAAAAACCATTTAGTCATTTCGATTAAAGTTATACAATTTGTTTATATGTATCTAGTTAAATAAACCATTATAATCAAGTTGATTGTTCAAAAAAATACATGTGAAAATAATTCACGCTTTGGCCTTTAATCAAAATGTACATGTCCATTAATCAAAATGACAAATTCGTCAACTTGAACTTCTTTAAAAACCATGATTTGTAATAATGAGAATATAAAATTCACCTAACATTGCAAAGAAATCCTATTGTGTGTGAGCTAATGTTGAACACTCAGGTGAACATTGTTGAACATGTGTGTTGTTGAATAATGCCTATGTGAATGTCATTGGAAGTAGTAGGTTGAAAGTTTAAAATAGTGAAAAAGGGAGAGAAAAAGTAGTAGAGGGAAAAAGATAGTAGGAGAAGGAGAGAAACAATAACTCTTAGAACTTTATAACTTTAGTGTAAGCTTTAAAACTTTCCATAAGGTTTGAAAAATCTTAAATGAAAAACATATTATGGTTTTAAGGTTTAAGGTTTAAACTGTTTAGGGTTTAAGGTTTAAGGGTTGAATGGTAAAAAGGTTGAAAGTTGAAGGTTGAAGGTTGAAGGTTTAGGGTCTTCGGCTTAACGTGATTATGGTTTAAGGTTTTAGAAGTCTAAGGTTTAAGGTTTAGGGCTTTTGAGGTTTTGATGTTTAATGTTAAGGGGGTAAAGGTTTAGGGTTTAAGATTTTATGGTTTAAATGTTTAAGGTTTAAGGGTATTAAGGTTTATGGTGGAAGGTTTTTAAAATTTAATGTTAAGGTTTTAAAATGTAAAGGTATTAAGGCTTTAAGTTTTGGAATTGAAATTATTAAGGTTTAAGTTTAAAAATCAAACATTTCAAGGTTTTTGGTTTAGGGTTTGAACGTTTGAAAGCTTAAACTTTGAAAGGTTTAGGGTTTAGGGTTTTGAAGGTTTGTAGGTTTAAAGGTTTAAGGTTAAAGGTTTAAAGTTTTAAAAATTGAAGGTTTAAGGTTTGAAAGTTTGGAGGTTTTGGGTTTAAAGTTTAGAATTTTAAAGCTTTAGGGTTTAGGGTTTTAAAGGTTGGGAGGTTTAGGATTTAAGGTATAGGGTCCAATGGCATTCTAGGGTTTAAGGTTTTAAAAGTTTTTAAATTGGACTTAGTAAAATATCGGACTAAAACTTATAACTTTAAAATCTAGACTTTGCAAAAAAAATCATAAGATTTGATATTCAAAACCTTGTTACATTAGTTAATTTTGAAAGTCAAGAAATAAACAAGGACCTGATAGTCAGCCTTACTTGGGTTTCAAAAAATAAATGTGTGGCATGTTCTTTGTACACTTTGGGTGAATCCTATTTCCTTGTGACATCATTCTAGTTGGGATTTACTCATGTTTCCTTAATCCACCAATTCACCACACATGAAATAGTTGTTGTATGAAAAGTGTCCAATCACCTTCTTTAACTAACAATTGCCCATTCACTAAAAAGAATACAAGGTTTTTACAATGGGTTTGTATGATTAATTTTTAGTCACAAATGTTATTTGTGACTATATTTCCTTTAGTTGCATTGGACAAGTCATAAATGACATTAATTGCAAACAGCAACCATACATGGATGGAATGAAAAGTCAACAAAATACATGTTCATCCGTTGACCCACGGTGTAAATATTATCACTTGCAACTAATTTGCAACTAATTTGGTCAACCTTGTGGTCTTATCATATGCTGCCACATGTCATTAATTCAATATATTTCAAATATTATTATCTTATTCATGAAATTATGAAATAATCTAAAATGTCCAATTTTTATGTTTGGATGGTTTTTAATTGTGACATGTGGCACAATCAAAATGTGTCATGTGGCATATTAATTAAGATTTTCCAAAATCAATTTAGGTAGGTAGGTAGGTAAGACCTACTTACCTATTTACTTAGACTAAACACCTATTTATCTACTTAGGCTAGATATCTACTTAGGTAAGTAGATAGGTAAATGGCTAGGTGGATAAGTTGGTTAGGGAGGTGGGGTAGCTAAGTGGTAGGTACATAAACTTTTTTTAAAATTTTGGGTTAAGCATTTTAAATGGCTCATCCCATATGGTTCATATTTTGAATGTGAAAATGTGACACAAAAACTTTCTTTATATACTTTTCAATATGAGAATGGAAGATAAACCTTATAAGATAAATTTTGAACTTGGAATTTTGTTGCAAATTATTTTGTGAGTAGAAAGTTTCGTTGTAAACTATTTACAACTAGAAGGTTCACTCCATATCTCTTATTATTTCATTTATTACAAATATTTTTGAACTACTATAGTAAACATTTAATATTATATATACATAATAACTAATATTAATCACTGAAATTATTGTAAATTAAATTTTTTATCACTTTGTATCAACAATTAATATAAAACTCTTAATTGTAATAATAAAATTATTAACTATAAATAAGTAATTACAAATGATAAATATAATAATCTATAAAATTACAGTAATTAGTTGTACAAATTACAAAACAATTACTCAAAAAAATTATGATGAAATAAAAATTATTTATTGTATATACATAATTATAACAAATGAATAATGTAATTTACTGTATCATATTCCCTGGAATTACATTAATTACATTAATTGCTTTGATTACAGTAAAATTATTATAATTTTTTAAAATCAGATTCAAATTAATAACTTTAAGTTTTAAAAAATTGCATCTATTTTTTTAATACCCACAAGGAAACATGATACATTGAATACCCCAACAAGCTCTTGTGACTAAAAAGGAAATTGTGTTCGTGCCTTTTTGAACCTTGTTAGATAATGGGTACAACTCACAACATACTACATATGAATAGCAATAGATCCATGAAATTCACCTTGATCATTTAACAACTCCAATAATACAAGCTCTAAGGTAAATTTCGTGTTTCCCTACAAAAACAACTTCAAGTCAATTCTTGATTTTAATCAATTGGTTTAAACCATCAAGAAGACATGGTAAGAATTGTAGATATGGTGGATCACCTCTCTTTAGGTTATTGTAGTCTCATTTGTCATTAATTACTTGTATGTTTTCTTGAAACCCAACATTATTGAGCAATTTTGACAAGAATATTTCAAACATTAACACCATTAACAAGTTTCCCCTTTTCCCAAACTCTTCAAAATGGTGCAACACCACACTCCCCAAGTTTCCAACATAATGGATCTTTATTTTTAAATGCAAATTTTTTTATAGGTTTTCACCTCACACTCCCAAGATCCCACAAATTACAACATGATGTTTTATTCAAACCAACCCATTAGTCTAGGCTAGTGATGTTTGTCATTTCCACCATACCTACATGTTTTATTCATGTTATTGTTGTACACCTATTTAATTTGTGAACTCATGTTGGTAAAAGTGAAATTTAATTCCTATAGAATTACTACAAAAGTTTGTGTTTTTTTGTATTACTAAAAACATGAACCAAAATTCTAACAAAATCCCATGTTTTGTTGAAAAAAAATCCAAAAAAACAATTAAAATCTGTGGTATATCCAAAATAGAAGTTGTGGTTTTCTACTATAAGTACCTACAGCTTCTTTCACTCTTCTCTCCAAACTCTGTGTCTAAGAATAATCTTTTTTTTTTTTTTACCTTTCTTTTTGGGTAGTCCCAAGTTTCCTCATCATGTTTCAAAACCAACAAGAATTCAAAATTCAAACTAATAAAGTTCTTTGATCAATCCCTATCCTAAATGTTTGTTCATCCAAAATCATGTAATCATCTAAACCCCTTAACATTACCCCCTCTGTACTTTGGATTCCATCCCCAAAATCCTTGGAAAATGACAAAGAATGAAATGAATGTATTTTATAACGTTCTAAACATTTGTCTCCTCTACAATAGTTTTTGTAATCTCAACCTAAGCTATAACCAATGGTTCTATAACTAGTTTTGGCTTTGCAGTTTTGACCTATATTTCCATTTCTATAATTCTGACCTCCTTTTCCACTAACTCAATATGTGGTTCTATTTCTAGGGGTTGTATCTTAGATACCTATTCTTCTATTGTTGGAATAATCTACACCTATCTTTGTTCTTAAGTTCTTTATGGTTTTTTCTTTTCTTAACCCCCTCCTTTGAGGTCCTATGGTTCCTCTATCTATACCTCCACTTCCTGAACTACTCCACTTCGTAGGTCCTATGGTTCCTCAATCTACATTTCCTCCTCCTAAGCTATTCCATTGGGCCTTACTCAAGTCTCTTCATCATGGCATGATACCTCTGTATTTATTGGACTTCCACAGATAAAATCTAGAATTTTTTTTTAATAAGCTTCTAATTTATACTTCAAAATTCTTTCATCAACTCTATGCTAAACTAGATTCTTCTTCAACTCCTTTGTAAAATATTCCTCTATAACCTCCCACCATTCCTCAAATTTTGCCTCAGAGATCCTTCATCTTGTTCTTCATCCTCATTATGGTATACTATTGTAGCATCTGTTCATAATCCTTTAGTCTTTTCTTAACATTAGATGGGTTTAGACTCTTCCTTTGTTCCTATGCCATCTCCAACTATGCTTACAAGTGTTACAAATTACTTTGATACTCCTTCTTTTGTTTTAGTAACTTTTTTTTTCTGCCTCTGTTGTCTTTTTTCTAAGCTCTTCAGATTATAATAAAGATACATTCTTCAAATTCACCAATTCCAAATATGTCAGAACATTGTCCTTCTCCTTCTTTTCCATAGTTAGTGCTTTCACATGACTATCCAAAGCCTCTTATTATTTCTTATGAAGAAACAATGCTTTTGTCCACTTCATTTTTATGATTTCCTAGATTTTAGCCTTTTGCCTTAAATTTTGCAATTCTTCATTTTGCAATTTTAGTTGTGCCATGCTACCTTTGAGCTACTCATTTTCATCCTATAGTTTCTTAATGAGCACTTTAATCTTCTGCTCAACCTTTGCCCTGTTCTTCCTCTAGATTTCCACATTATGTTTATACCCTTTTTGGAAGTCTCTTTTTTTATCCAATTCTTATTATAACACTACCTTCTCTTTCTCCCCTATAGCCAACTTGTTCTTCAAATTATTCACCTCGAAAGTCAAATTCCCCATATTTAGATTCACAATTACCATGGTCTAAAATAATTCAATTACTTTATCTGCTTGCATTACTTCTATAACTACCTCCTCCATTGACTTTGGTTTACTTGTTTATGTTGTAGGATTTTTATATCCTTCTATAGATGATCCCAACTCCTGCACCATTCTTCTCCCCAGTTCAAATTTAAATGGGAATCCTTCTACAAATTTTGGTTTATTAGATAGTACCTATAGTTTTATTGGTCTAAACATTTCAAAAGTAGGTTATGTCACCACTCTCTCTGTCTACAATTTAGTAGCCTATAAACCTTCCTATGTCTGTTGTTATTGTTATAAATGTTGTGGACTTGCAGTGGTTTCCATCCAATCTTCATATACATTTCCATCAAAATGCAGATGTTCCTCACCTTCTAAAAACCTTGTGTCATGTTCCTTTTTAACTTCTTGGCTTTGCTCCCTCAATTGTCTCTCTTATGGAGATGTCATCTGTGGTACCTCCTACTTCTACTCCTTTGCTTGTCTTTCTTGTGGAGATGTCATTTGTGATACTTTTGTAATATGTTTGGTTGCTTGTACAATTGTTGGCATTACTTGTACCACTATTGGTACTGAAGATGGTTCCACTTTGCCCCTCATCATTTTCTATGCTCATACATATGTGCTTTCTTGTTCCTTTTTCAATCTTGAACCTGAAGCTCTTCCTTCCTCAACTCTATTTTTCCTCTTAATAACACGTCTTGGAGAGTCTATTGCAGCCTTTTTTATCTTTTCTAGTGCTATCTACATCTCCTCCCTAGTTATTTTAACCTTGGCCGATGGTTTCTATGGATTCTCCTTTTGCCAATACCAAGGTAAATTAACAAATATATTTCTTATCCCCCTTATTTTCCTTAACATACTTATACCACCGATCTAGCTCATTACACAAACTATTGAATATAATTTATGCCTAATCTACCTTGTGCCCATTCTTTGCTTTTAATGTAATAACATTCTTATTTCTAAAAAAATTTCCTTCTGATAACTGACAAATATAATGGCAGGATATTTGACAAAGTATGGTAGACCCAAACTCTTTGCATTCCATTGATTTGCAAAAGAATTTGCAGTTGTAAATCTATAACTATATAATGCTTAAATTGCTAGTAACTTATTAACCTACCCTTTTGATTCTTCTACATACACATCCACACACACTCCAAAGAAGTCTACAATTAGTTGTTTATTAATTACATACACCTTATCCTTATGCCCAAAGTAGATATATGCACCCTTAATAAAAAAATGTGTTTAGAAATTTCAACATTACATCAAGCATCGGCACTTGCCCATCCATCAAAAACAAAGGAACAAGCCCTACTTTAGAAGCCCAGTCTTCTTCTTCAACAATATCCTTCTAGTTTTCCATTCGTTCAACATCCTTATCATAATTTTGTTTTGTTTATGTGCACATGAATCAGTGAAGGTTTGAAATCTTAATACTTTTCTCTCAAAGTGTCGCTCTGTCCAAGATTGCGCGTCTTCTTTTTGCTACTGCTTCCAATTCACACCTCTCCATTTCCATTGCCTACACATCTATGACTTGTTGTACTACGACCTATACTTCTGTGGATAGTTGTTCTTCTACCTCAACAACGTTCTCCTCCCTTGCATCCTTTTGCATTGTCTACATTTCCACAAAATGCTATTCCACATCTTCGTCTTCCTCCGATTCTTCAATTAACATCGGATCTACTAATGTAGCTTTTGGTTTTAACTTTTCTCTTACATGCCAACGTCTTTTATTTCTGCACAAAAGCTCAACTTTAAATGTTCCAATTGTATTTATGTCTTGAATTATCATCTACGCAAATTGTATCTTTTCATTATATGCCTTCCCTTTTACACAATTTGAAAATGATGATGAATGCGATGGCGACCTTATAGCCGACGGTCGAATATTCAACATGCCTTTTCTTTTTGCTCTTTTCAACTCTTTTTATACTTTTGTTATTTTCAACAATTCCGTTTCCTCCTCTTGTTTTTTTCTATATTCACTCCTTTTCACTTCATTTTCCCTTGCTATTCTCTATAATTTTTCAATCACACTCTTTACACTCATGTTGCCGTGAACTCTAAAACTTAAAAAATGCGCACAACTTCGATCAATAAATGCAAATTGCTTTCAATGATTACTTCTTTTTTCCATCCTTGAACATCTTGCCCATCGCATTCATTTTTTTACCTACCCACTGTCTTTTAATTAATGGATGATCCTTGAAATTAATACGGCCCATCACTGCAAGTTTATGTGTCCCTTATATAGCCATGTGGAAGCACTTCATGTTATCATTATGAATGAACACCACAAACTTCATCTCTCAATTACTCCACATCGCTAATCTCCCTTCATTAGCTGTATTGATTCCACCTCATTTGCCATATACCTTTTGCTAACTATGCCCATTTTTGTTAATTTTGTCAACTCATTTGTTAACTATGACAATACATTTGTTGACTATACTGATTTTTTTGATGATTATGCCAACAAATTTGATGATTGTGTAAATACCCCTGATGATTAGGAAAATACTAATGTTAATTTAGTTGATACTCCTAGCAGGTCATTTTCAGATCTTTGCGTCCCAAATCTCGCACTTTTGTTGTTCCTGTTCAGGGATTTGTTATTCATTTATAGATCAAAAATCAATATTATGTTCGCCATAGGATCTTTGATATGTTCTTCATCTTCAACATTCTTCATCTATGGTTTCTATATTTCACAATCTTCATTATCCTCCTCCCTATCAAAATTTTTGACCTGAACTCCATTTGCACTCTATTCCCAATATATTAGCATCTATTATTCTTATTTCTAAACTTCAAATTCCATGTATTTATAAGGTTTGAGCTTATTGACATTAACCAACATAAGATTAACTTCAAACTTTTCAATGGTGACCAATAACACAATGTTATTTGGTAACACATATTATACTTTGTACAATCGAAACCATTTCCTAGTAAACTTCCCTAGATGTGATTTATTGCCTTTTGGAAACCATAGAACATAATCACCAAAATTGAATTGCTTTTTTGGATTCTTTTGTTGACTCCATAATGCTCTATTCCATTACAAAATTCCAATAGTTTTTGCAACCTGTATTCTATTTTCTTGCAACTTCTCCAACTCTATAATTTTATTAGTTAAAATTCTCACTTAAATATTTTCTTTTTCATTTCCACCAACAACTGGCATTATGTACTATGTGGGCATAAATGGATGTAACCTACACATTAATTGATATGGTGTATACCTCGTTGTTACTTTGTATGCAGTTCTATATGAAAATAACACTATAGATAGATGTTCATCTCAATATGTTTTATTCTCACTAACTAACTTGGTCAACAGTGTCCCAAGTACCTTGTTAGAAGACTCAACCTACCCATTCCACTAAGGATAATATGTTGTAGAACTCACATGTTGCAATTGGAAAATGATTTATTAAATACTTGATGGCCTCATTAATGAAATGAACTCCCTGATCTATGATCATAGTCAAAGTACATCCAAACCTAGTTAATATGCACTCATACAAAAAATTTGTTGTGACTGCTACAATATTAGTTCTCAATGTTCTTACTTCCACCCACTTAGTAACATAATCCATGGCTACAAGAATATATTTGTTTCCTATATATCTTCCTACTGGCTTAATTGGCCCCACAAAATCAAGTCCCCACTTCATAAATGGTTCTTCTGGAAGACTTGTGACCAACTTTGCAAGACTTGATCCTCATTTTCTTTGACATGCATCATAAGATTTGTAGTACTCATGCACATCTTTGTACATAGTTGGCCACTAATATCCAGCATCCAATATCTTTCTTTGTGTTATTTTAGTTACAAAATGCCTTCTTGATGGTCTTTCATGTAGTTTTTTCATCACCATCTGTGCTTTTGTAGTTGTTAAACATTGTCACAGTCTGTTGTCTTGGCCCATTCTGTACAATTCACCATTCTTTAGTGTGAAAGGTTCTGTTCTCCTAACCAACCTATGCTTCTGTTGTATTAATAATGTGCCCTCAATCTATTTTGTTCTCAAAAATTCTTTCACATCTTTTAGCCATTCAAACTTTGAGTAGAACAAACTTGCGTCTGTGGTTTGATTAGGCACACCTATGGGTTTTATAATATTTGGTAGTCTTGACAATGCATTTGCAACTACATGAGTTTTGCTTAGCTTATACAGTATGGTGAAATCATATTCTAGGAACAATAACAACCATTTAGTTATTATCCCTGAAATTCATAGTTTGTTGACCAAATAGACCAATGCCATATGATCTACATAAAAGACAAATTTATTGCCCAACAAATAATGTCTAAACTTATGCAAAGTAAAAACCATTGTTAAAGCCTTTCTTTTTGTTGTCTTATAATTCTATTTCACTTTATTTAGAAGATTAAAAGCATACACTACTGGTTGATCACTCTTCCCCATTACATTCTGAGACAACATGGCCACCACAATTAACAAGGATGCATCTATATGAACACAAAATTCCACCTGCCAATTTAGTGATATCAATATCGATGCTTCAATATACTTCTGTTTGATCAATTCCCAAACCTTTTGATATTCTTCTATCTAAAGAAAAGTTTTTGTCTTTCTGGTCAATTTTGTGATGGGTGGCATAATAGCAACAAGGTTTTTGGTAAAAAATCTATAAAATAATGCCATCCCATTGAATACTTGAATTTGTTATGGATTCTTGGGTGGTGGCATGTTTACTATTGCTTGTATCTTCTTTGGATCTAGTAGTTTCCCTTCTTTGGAAATAATAAAACCCAAGATCATCCTTGAAAATACCATAAATGCACATTTTTTTGGATTCAAACTAGTGCCATATTCTCTGCACTTTTAAAAACATAATCTGAGCTTTTGCAAATGACTCTCCATGTCACTATACATTGTAAAATCATCTAGAAATATCTTCATAAAACTGTCCAAATGTTTTTTGAATGTTTTGTTAACAACTTTCTAATATGTTGGAGGTCCATTTTTCACTCCAAATGACATCACTTTCCATATAAAAGCCCCCTAGTTTGTAACAAATGCAATCTTGTATCTATCCTGTAGACCTATAAATATTTGATGATATCTCGAATATCCATCTAAGAAAGAATATGCCTCATACCCTACTACTGTGTAAAACACTTCATCTATGAAAGGTAATGGGTATGGATCCTTCTTTGTGGTTGCATTTAGTTTTTTGAAATCTATACAAATTCTCAATTTGCCAATTTTTTTGGGTACTACTACTATGGGTGACAACCATGTAGCCTCCTCTACAGATTGAATAAATCTAGCTACTAATAAATTGTCTATATTTTATTTGATTGTTGTAGCATAGTTTGGATTTAATCTGTACCTGGCTTAATGTGCTAGTGGTATAGTAATGTCCAACTCAATTTTGTGTTGTGCCAATTCTAGTGGAATCCTTTTCAAATCTTTGTATGCCCATGTAAAAACATCTTTGAATTCTTTCAACAACTGTTCAAGTTCCAACACCTTACTTGTTTCCAACTGTGCATTAATCTTCACCATTTGTGGTTTTGTGTTAATTCCTAAATTGAACTTCATCAATTATTGATCTTCAGTTAATGTCCATCCAGCTATTTGTAATTCTTATGCTTTGATTTTAGTTTGAGTTTCATCCATTACAACACTCCTTGTTTGATGACTGTAATGCGTCTCCGAATACACTTTATCCTCAAAAGTTACCTCTAGCTCATATTTGTTACCAACTATCTTCTTCTCTATGCTCTATATTTCAAATTCCTGTTCTGAAAGAGTAGTCTTCACATCTCTATCCATGATCTCCACATTTGTGGTTTTCACTGATTGAATTATCTTAGGTAAATTGATTGTTCCTATTGAGAACAATTTTAGCTTAGTAACAAAGATGATATCTTCTTCTTCATCTATGATGCCATTTTAATAATCATAGCACAATAACACTTTTGGTCTTTTTACTTCACCTCCCAAATGTTTGGTGATTATAATTGTTTTGATTGTCCCATTCCCTTGTGTGGTAATAATGTTACCCCCCTAATCATGTGCCACTTTAGCATCCTTCAACCATGGTCTCCCCAACAACATGAAATAATTAGTAAATGTAGTTATGTAAAGAATGCCATGAACATATATCTTCAAATTTCTGATCAACCCCACAAGTTTTGTGGTTGTTTGATTTGCCATCCTTAGATGATATGGTGCAAGTTTAGGCTTTGGAAGCTCTAGCCTTAATCTTAATTGTCATGTGATAATATTAACTCCAAAACCTCCATCCAACAACACATCCTCTATTGTATTCTTCCCAATTTGTACTTAAATCACTACCATATGATTACTTATTACAGCAGTAGCTATCCCTACCTCTGGTACTAAAGAACCAACTTGTTTCTCTATGGTTGCTCTACTTACATTCTGGGTTGTTTCTAGTTTTAGCTTTTGCCAAAAATATCTCTTCAGTTGAGGAGCTATTTTAAGCAATTGTCCCAACCTCAAAGTATAACTTGTTTCTAGCATTTGCTTACTAATGTCCATAAAAATCTCTTCTATTATGATTAGTTTCTCTTGTGAATTCATTACTTCTTGATATTTTTGTGTTTCCATAAGAATAATATTTGGCATACCCAGCCAGGTTGTGTTTCGTCCCTCCATGGATGTGGATGGCCTTTCTTTTTGGGTCTGTGTTTTTTGAATTTATTGAATTGTTCCCACCATTGACTTCTTCAACCATTCTTCTTTCTCCCAGTCAACAACACTCTTTGTTTTTTTTAACTCTCTATCCTTCAACACATTTTTTTCAATTACTTTACTTCTTGTGGTGACATTAACATCCACCACATTCACATTTGTAATGATTGTTTGTGTTTCAACAATAGGTTGAACTTCTGCTATTACTACATATTTCTCATGAAGCACCTTTTGTATTTCAACAAACTTCGGACAATCTATCATTTCATGTCCATTCAAACCACAAATGTGGGCATGTATATGAAGATGTCTTCTATGGTTTTTGACTTGGTTGTGTGGCTTCTGTGGTTGTCACTGTGGTCTGTTTTTTCTTCCTTTTACATGTTTCCACATTGTGATTCATCATTCCATAGTTTGTGCAATGTTTGTCAATTTACCTTCTATTATTTTGTGTTTTCACCAGTGATGTCTATTTGGTAATTTGTGGTATTGAAAGTGCACTCCTTACTTTTGCAGTAATCATACCTTCTTCACACAACATTGCCACCTCCTTATGCTATTATAGTGTTGATCGCTTCATCCTTGTAATTGCAATTCTAAGGTATAAATGTAAACTCGCTCTAAACACAATAGTTAGAAAATTGTTTATGGTTGGTACTTATAAACCATGAGCTAATTTCTGAATCTGCTCATAATAAACCTCCACCCTTCCAATTTCCTCTTGCTTCATATTTTTTAGCTCCATGTATATTTGCTCGTCATTTTGAATCTTTCGATGATGTTTGTAAAATGCTTGTGTAAGCTCCGAAAAAGTATAATCAAGGAATTCTAACATGTAATTATGACACTAGTTTGATGTTGTATTTCTTAACGTATAGCCAAAAACATTGATGATATACTTTTAAAAAGTCTTTACATTTGCTTTTATTGCAAAATTGAACACCTTAACATGAGCATCTAGATCAGCATCGTTTTTGAAATTAAGATATTTAAGAGCTACCTTATTTGGCCTAACATAATGGCCATTTTTGTAATCAGGAATTGGTGCATCTATAACAAATAGTTCTCAATATCCTCCTTTTGGATTCATTGCATTTACACTTCTATACCCTCTAATAGCCATTGAGCTCATTGGTGGTTGATTTGCAATCCTATTCACATGAATAATCATTATCAGATTGGTAAACACCATCTAAAATGTCCCAACAATTTTAATAATTGTTGTTGGTAATGTCAAACTCCCACTTAGTTTCCTTCGTGTTGAGATTCCACTTGATGCACTACTTAATTTTGCAATAGATCCAATTCATATTCCCATTTTTACAACATCCATGGTGGGCATAACAATTGTTTCAACCCCTTTGGTTGTTATACCTGCCTCAAGTGATTTGGTAATTATTACTCAAGCAAGTTATCTCCGAATTTCAACAATTACCACTTCTAACACAATTGGTGAAATTGTGTTGATTCGAGGGTGACGATGTTCCATTCTATGGTTACCCATTAGTACCCTTTGTGGTGCAAAATGTGGTTGTAAATCCACTTCTAGTTTTCTACCCTGGGTTTGAATAAATAGACGAATTTGTCGACTCTGTGGTCCCAATTGACTTCCCAACTCCATGCCTTTCAATATGTTTTGAACTACATGAATTCCTAGTTCTTATTCTTATGGTTGATCCATTAATGTTCCTGCCACATTTTGTAACTCCACATGTCTAGCAATACCTACTTTGATGTGAAAAGGCACAAAAAAACAATCCACAATTACATGTCCTTCTTCCTCACAGAGTGCACAAACCCTTAAAACTAATCTAACCATCTCCAAATCCTCATATTCATGATCCCATTTTTCGATTGTGTATACCTTGTTTAATCCAACTCTGGATTCCCTTGATGTAAATATGGTTGTGGTATTTCATCCAACACATTCACCTGTGCCTTTGCATACTCAAATGATTGTAGGTAATTTTCCTCAGTTTCCTCAACCACATCAATATTAGTGTTTTGATCCACCTCCTAGTCTTCTGCTGGTTCATAGTAATCTGGAGATGTAGATTGATACACAAACCTAGGTTGTATACCTCTTATAACATCCCTTCCTCAACTAATCACAAACTCTGAACTTGACATTTCCTATGATTGATGACATACTATAGAATTCCCTGCTCCATCTTGATCTCTTCAATTCTAAACCACAGACTACAGCTAAGAAGTATATTGCACCCATTCATTTGGGTGAGCAATTGACTACATCTCTCTATGTGGAGATCATCATCTATAATTCTACCTTCTCTAAAGACCCCTAGTCCATACTTCATGCTGTACCACCTCTTGCAGTAGACATGACGTGTGCCTCGCATGCCTTTCCTTTGTTCTCAAAACTCATCAGTCCAACATCAAATTCCAATATGGGGTTTCTATAAACCCTAAATATTCCTATCCATTTTCAAGATTGTCTTTTGTTTGTTTGCTAGTGATTTTACAATTTGCTTCCAAGTTCAATTATCATTGTAACCTTTAGGTCACCAGTTGATTCATTTTATTTCATAATTCTTTGTCTTCAAAGTTTGTAAATTGCTTTATAGTCCTTATGGTGTCAACCATTTAGGCCTTTGATACTTTCTAACATACCCCTTTAAATTCTGAATTTAAAAAAAAAACAACATTACTTGTTTGAACACTCTCATCTACAGTATAACAACAAAAATTATAAAAAACCTTTTCATTACTGTAAAAAAACCAAAAAAAAAATTTCCCCACCTGTAATGTAGATTTCATCTTCAAAATCTATAAATAAAACAAGTAATAAAAAAATTTAAATATGGGCATATTCACAATCCGGGTGTCCAAAAAATGGTTTAACAAAAAAAAGATTACAAAGGACTATTTTGGATTTTTATTATATTTATTATTCCATGATTATAATGGATTGGTGTATGACTATAATTAAAAGGATGTCATGTTAATCTAATAAAAAAATCCAAGAATACATTCAAAGATACAATATGGATGTCCTTTTGAATCGTTTTAAATAATTAGAGTCTTTATTTTAATTGTAATTTTCATCTTCAAAAAATTCAAAAATATATATTAAACAATGCAATTGACTTCAATCTTTTTTAATGGATAAATAATGGATACATCTATGTTTGACAATTTTGATATAATGTCTTTGATTAAATAATATACGATATAAGATCAAGTCAAAATCTCAAATACAATTGGTACTGAATCCTTCGGAAGTCCACCTCCCATAAGGTGTGCACATTTAGTTAGGAATAATTTCATTGTGTTCTTCAATTGAATGTTACTTTTCAGGTGATGGCATTTGCGTTTATTCATGAATTGGACTCAGAATAAAACCAGTAAATCAATTAATTTTTAAAAGATACTTCAAAGAATGTCAAATATAGACTCAGAGGCCCTGATTTAGTGGTAGTAAAGGATATTTATGATAATTCAAAGCAACCCCAAAAAAACTTTGGGGTTTTACCGTGGCATTGGTGTAGGTACACATGCCCTTTTCACAAGATTGTGTTGTGGTGGCTATTGGTCCACTGGGGTTGTCAATTTTATAGATCATGGTCATTGGATGAAGTAATAGACCACAAGCTGCTGCTTATTAGTGTTTTGGTTTTGCAATTTTGTGTTGTAGCCAAAATGGCAATGATCTAAACGAAGATTTAGCCAAAGCCAAATTTGGCTTCAAGTTAAATATGAAAGTAGTTTCTAAAAAAATCCTTCTATATTTTTGGCTAACTACCATAGTACCTTTACCATTCCTTCATTTTCTTACCATATATTTATTTATTTCTTGATTTTTCACTCTTGCAATAACAAAAAGAATTTCCTAAAATTTTGGCACTTTCAAAGACGTGGCCATTAGACTTGCAATGAACAAAATAACCATGTACAATGAACAACAATATAATTTCTAGAACTTCCAGCGTTGTGGACAGCTAATTTTGAAAAAAAAAGTATTTAATGGAGATAATTTAATTATTTCTAGAATGGTAAAGGTATTAGGGTGCTTGAACCACATTGTTTAGAAATCTGGTAATTTTTCTTAAAATGTGGTTGACTTTTGGCTATTCAAAATCCCAAAATGTGCATAATTTTAGCACTTTTAATTTTTTAATATATCATTTTTGGCTATATATAACGAACAAAAAAAAGGCTGCTGGTTAGCCGAAATAATTTGGTCTTTTACATCCATGATAACATGTTTAGTAGGTGGATGCGAATAAATTTTCATCCATATACACAATGGACAGGAATCACTTTTCATCCACATGGTGGATGAGATACAGGCAAATTAATGTGTCATGTAATCAGGAGGAGATACGTCAGCAAGTTAGTTCCCGTGATCAGAAGTGTGGATTGTTTAATCCATTATGTGACAAGACAATAGAATATGTAACCAATTCTATTTGGCAGCCACTATTCTTCTTTCTACATCATTATCCTGGGCATCGGGGTTGGTGTTGTCGGAAAACCTCGAGAAGGGGGGGGAGGCAGCAGCCCCATCATTCATTAAAAAAATTCAGGAGGTACACAAGGGGCAAGAAGTGCCACACAATGGTGGCGTAATCATCCCCAAAGATGCCTAAGTGACACCATTCCGCCCTAAAGGCCTGATCAATCCTAGCCTGAATACAAGGTTTTCGGGTGAACTAAAGGGAGTTGATGGCCTTCCAAGTGGTCATCCCAACCTCAACGGTAGCCACCCAGGCTTGCTAAAAGATTTTCCTAGAGGAATACTTCCGGCATCTCTCCGACCAAAGGAAGTAGAGGATGAAGCTACGAAGGATGTCAAGTGGTTGTCTGATGTAAGAGAAGCCCCCTACATGGTACCCTTGAACCCCGGGAGGGTCATCTTTTCTCTCAAAGAGAGCTTCACCCAACATGACGAATGGCCAGGAAAGAATGACATCATTGGGCGTTCCCCATTTATGCCAGACGTAATAGAAGGCCTCTCAAGCCCATTTAGCGAAGGGACATTCAAGAATACAATGTTGAGGGGATTGGGAGGCCTCCTTCGTGCAAACCTTGCACGTGGGGAGGATCCCCATGCATTGCAGCCAGGTGCCTACCGGGAGGCCCCGATTTAGGGTGAGCCATACGAGAGTGCCGACCTTCCGGGGTCGGGAGTTATGCCAGATTCTAGCCATAACTTGTGTGATGGTGGAGTTCTAAAGGTTTAACCTTTGAATGAAGGAGCAGATGTTTGCGCTCTAGGTGGGTTTCCTTGCGTTTCGGTAGCCTCGCTTTGCGGAGTAGCCAAAGAATGGAGAGTCCCCCATTTGGGAGGAGGCCTGCCAGTGCCATTCCCCCGGGTCCCAAGGAAGCCCATCAATGAAATCGAAGTCAAAAATCCAGAGAAGGGGAGCATGGTGAGTGATGGGAGCTCCCTGGCAACTCTAAACGGGGCTCCGTGTCTTTCTTGGGAAAGGACCCTGATTGGGTGATAACCTTCCGGGGAGAGGGTTATCACCTGGGAGTTCAGAGCTCTGATGAGACCAGTGAGGGTGACCTTCTGGAATTCTACGGCTTGCACCGTGTTGGGGTTGGAATTCTACGGCTTGCACCGTGTTGGGTTGGTGTTGTAGAAGATGTATTGTGGTACTACACTCAGCCAGCAAGGAGTGCAAGACGCAAAATGTGTAATCCTCTTAGCTGCACAAAACACAATTGATTCTATCCACATTGTTTCCTCCAAGCTTGACAGTGTGCAAGCCATAGTGCAACCCTATTGAGTGAAAAGGCTTTAGCGCAGTGTTTGTGCACTTTGTGTTGTACACAGACAGCGTTAAAAAGAGAAGGCAATTCAAGTATGATGTTGTTCATGTTGTGGAAAGAGTCTACTAGCAGCGAGAATTTCTGTGCACCCAGTTTCTTAAGTTTGGATAGTTTGGGGAAAAGTATTATCCAACATGAAAATCAGCAAGGGGCACTGACACCCGGTTTTTTCTTCTTTTTTTCTTCTTTTTTCTGATGTGGATGAATTGGCGATCAGCTCTACAAAAAATCAGCCAAATTTGCCTATGAACAGGATATGAAAGTAAAAAAAGTTTAAGCATCCTTCACATTTTCAAGGCGACATGCCAGCTACCCAATAGAGAAATATGGCGACTTTTCCTCAAAAAAAGTCTTTTTAGAGATTTTACTTCCAAGAGAATGTTTTAAGGAAAAAAAAGTTCACCAGAATCAAAAATGATTTCGGCCAACTGGCTAAATTTAACCAGGAAAAAATAGGTCACAGCACGACTAGCTGCTTTCATGTACAGTGCCTCTGAGTAAGTAATTTTCAAGGGGGCGGTCCCCAGTGTAAGGACATTACTTCAGCTCCCCGAATGTGTGTTTTTTAATCAAGTGTACAAATTGCTGTAAGTATCTATCGCACAAATCTGAACTGATTGAGTTATGACCGGAGCCTGATCAGCGTTGATCACTGTGGGTATATTCAGTCGGAGACGACAAAACTCCCTCGATTTTGTGACATGATCTCAGGGGAAGGATGTATGGCTCTGAAGAAGAATAATTCCAGGGTCCAGGAATGATGTCTAACTACAGATTGGTCCAGTCGGACTCGCAGCTTGAGCTTGGAGGTTGACCATGATATGTACCTGCTCAAACAAGCCTGGCTCTGTCGTCTAACGCTTCAAATACCATGAGCACATAATCTTCATCGATGTCTTCTGAGCAGGGATAGCCTGACACGGATACTACATTTCCGGAAATTGAATAATCCAAACCTGCAATAACATAAGGCATGACATGACACAAAATGATCAGATCATGATTATATCCATGCTTGCAGCAGAACTCCATTTGATCTGGAGGTTATTTTGAAAGCTAGCGAGCTGCTACAGTTGAAATTTTGTACGCTAGCTACCAGCTGGATCCCGGGTGACTTTTTTTTCTTTGCTTTGCCATTACTATTGCTGCAGGTGACCTCTGTTTTGGAGGTGGTTGGTGCTGCATCAACCACTCTCTCAGCCTGCTCCTACTGACTACCAAGGACCAGCACTGAGGAGACAATGCGTAATCAGTATAGCTTGGGTCGGATCACCCAAGCATAATCAAGTACGCGGGAATTTTCACCTTAGTACTGGTCCCTTCTCCTCTATCACATGTTTCCAGCATATTTAATATGCATGACGATTGAAGTTGAACCTTCGGGAACCCGAAAACAGAAGCAGTAATTTATAGTACCATTGAAAGGTTATATTCTTCACAAATTTATAATATGCTTATCGATTCGGCCATTTTGTTTGATCTGCAGCTAAGTTTAGTGAGAGGGTCATCATTTTTGACCGGTCGGTTTATACATACGTCAGGAGATTGGAACTTACCCATTGATCTGCATGTCTTGCGAACTTTATCCTGTAGACTTCTGTTGTTTGCAAGACCCGGGAAATAGACTTCCATGCATATCTGTAACACAATTTGAAAAGGACTCGATGTCAGAACAGTACAATTTAGCATCATATATAATTCTTTTGTGGGATTCAATTATATGAGAGTAACGGATCCGCACATGAGTGCACATGGAATTAGCGTTTCTGACCCAAACTTTCCTTTTTATCTTTTTCATTCTGATCACTTGTTCAGCTGAATCCGGGATGAGGAGGCTTACCGGTGTGCTGGAAAGCTCTTCGGTGTCCAGATATTGATTCTGACTTGATCCATATGCCCACCACTATAATTCCAACCAATTCCAAATATAATTCGTGTTATTCATGCGGACTTGGGCTAACTTCAAGACGATAACCTAGAAATACATAGATCTGCCAAATCCTTGAAACCACCTATACCGTGCCAGCTTCTCATCTAGATGATGCATATTGAGTTTCCTCCGCAGCTCATGACTGGAACTCAACTCTTGCAATTAAGCACATGAGGTGCCTAAGGTTATTATTGTCGGCGTTCGTTATATAGATTCAGAACATTTATCTAGAGAGCTAATTTTGTCGAGAGAGAGTTATTAGGAATTTTACCTCATGGTGTGAAGCCATCGTGCTGTCACTCTAGTCTTGTAACGACCTGGTAGATCGTGTGATTTAGCTGGTCACCAGCAGGCCTTCAATATGGTTTCGTTCTCACCAAATAAATAAATTGGTTTGCTCTAAAGGTATAGCTCGGTACCTGCCACATGTAAAGCAACTCGTCAGACTTCCTTCCGGCCTCAGCCTAATATTCTCATAATATTGTACTAGAAATTATTGAGTGGATCTTTAGACATAGGTACTACTGGTGGGTAACACTTACACACGAACTTGCAACGACGTTGTTCATTCTAGTTCCTTAACACATGTCTCCGAAAGAATGGTACATTCCAATTTAGAGCTTTACTAGTCTTCATATTTCAGGTTTGAGAGACGCGGATGTCCAGTTAGGTTGACCCCAGGTGATCCCCAGCTAGTAACTCAAGTCCCAGATATAATTAAGTCAAATAGTGCTAGAACTTTGCCTCTAGACATGAGAGCAGCGGAATATTTCAGACTGCAACTTACAGGTTTGGGATGGAATCCAATAGTCAGTTGTAGATCTGCCTCCGAAAACAAAGCAGAGCTCAGCTTAATGTAGCCTATCACGTACGTCCGATATGAACTGAAAGGCTCCTACGGCGGGAAATTGAATTATCAGAATCGAAAGATTTGAGCAAGCGCGCAGGTAGCATGCAGGGAGAAGTGTGAAAAATAGTCGAAAGGCTCCGAGCGTTGTGAGAGCGAGGGATTGGCGATGCAGCCCAGGGCGTTCTGAGGATGAAGACGTTGGTAGTGGTGATGTGAGAGAATATAGATATGTTTATATAAGCAGGGGCGGCAAGTCGTTGTTCTTCAGACTGCGCAGCGTAGTTAACGATGCAGACAGGTAGTGGTGATGTGGGAGAATATAGATTTGTTTTTATAAGCAGCGGTGGCAAGTCGTTGTTCTTCAGACTGCGCAGCGTAGTTAACGATGCAGACAACCACCAGGCAAGGTGAAAGCGAGTCGGTATGTTAGTCCTCACCTCGTTTTCTCCGCCGTCGTAATTAATCAACGCGTTCATTTAGCGACCACACACAAACCCAAGTCAAAACTTGGCGCGCCGCTTTATGGACCTCAAAAGATGTCTTATCTTGTCCTCGTGGGATGAATTTTTGATATTCGATGGAAGTCAACGTCATGCCATCGTACCCGCGTCCGCCGAAACTGGTACCTCGTCATATCCGGATTGGGCGTAGATCTTAACGGTAAGTAAGAAGGAAGATGTTCTCTACACCAGCGGGGGGGGGGGCGCGGTTCTTTGAATTTTTTAATAACCCCTGTTTTCGGGTATTTACAAAGAACAACAGAATCTTACACCTACTAAGAATCTTACTCCTGCCACCTCATCTACATTTATGCTCAACATACCATACGAA